>Ga0207968_100125_pt1 | contig 33823 bp, 30 predicted proteins | sample LakWasMet21_HOW5_2_FD_183867 | JGI IMG/M metagenome (GOLD analysis project Ga0207968, IMG submission 183867) | Freshwater sediment methanotrophic microbial communities from Lake Washington under simulated oxygen tension - Sediment Metagenome... | ecosystem: Environmental > Aquatic > Freshwater >...
ATGGCAGGGCAAGCATGCGACCCCAGATCGGATTTCTGGGGTGGCATTGAACTGGAATCCCTTTTTTTGGCAATTTTGCCAGTATTTCGAGGCTCCCTATAGAGGTGTCGTATTTAAAAAATACCTTGGAAAACGCAAATTATCTTCTGATTTGCGCCAACGACGGTAAAGACATTATCGATATGGCCAAGTCCGAAAAACCGGATCTGATCTACATGGATATCATGATGCTGGGCGCCAAATATTATCAGGTCATGACGGCTTTGCAAAGCGATCCTGAAACTAAAAATATTCCTATTATTATTTTCAGCGAAGAATGCCAGAAAGCCAATCGTATTTGGTCTCAGTTAAAAGATGCGAGAAGCCTGATAGTCAAAGTTAATTAAGAGCGAATGGGTGCGAAAATGATCCATTTAAGCGGGTTTTACATTACCACAATTGAAAGTAGTCATATTGAAAAATAAGAGGATATTTATGGATATGAAAAATTTCGCATCATCCGCGGACGCGGCCGCCAATTTAGAGGCTCTCAAAGCGCATCTCGATAGACGCGAGTCCAACGCGATCAACACCCTAGTCAAACCCAATGCATTCCTGCCGATGCAGGATGTAGGATCCAAGCACACATTGCATCAAAAAAATGAGCTTAAGATCGTTGTCGCCGGCAACGTCGGCTCTGGTAAATCCACCTCGATAAGGGCCATTAGCGAAATACCGGTGATCTGCACCGAGGCAAGGGCAACTGAATCCGACGCCTTGCATCGTAAGGAAACAACGACGACCGCGATAGACTATGGCGTGGCGCATATCGAAAATACCAAGCTACATATCTATGGTGCTCCCGGGCAAAGGCGTTTTGATTTTATGACCGATATTTTGTGTAGAGGCGCCAGCGGCATGGTGGTCATGGTCGACAACGGCAGCCAAAATCCGTTAATCGAAATTGATTATTATTTAAATCAGCATGGAAATTTTTTAAAAAGTTCCTCAGGCGTGATAGCCATCACCCATTTCGATGACAATAACACGCAAACCAGCTTGTTGGATTATCATACCTATATCTTAAAGAACGGGTTTACCTGCCCCGTCATGTTGCTGGATGCGAGAAATAAACAGGAAGTTGAAAAAGTGTTGCTTAAATTACTATTACAGATCAGAAGCGCAAAGAACGGTAAGGCATGATCAATAACCGTCATCTGAACTAGTTGTGTTCGCCAGGGCTTTGAATTATCCCTGGGTCTCTCCGCAATCATTAATGGCTACCGGCGCCAAGTGCGTTGGATCAAGGTATCAAATCAGGTACAGACCTTGGATAAAAGGCGCGTGTGCAACGCAATGCGTCGATTAACGACAGACTCTACAATGCAGGTCGAGGACAAATATGTCGGCGTGCGGCGCCCAGATTGACTTGATTGCGAGCTTGGGCTCGACTTCGGCCTGTATTCGATCAATCCGGCCGGACAATGGCCGAATCGTCTCAAGGTCTCCGTTCGTGTGCCGGGTCGCCGATGGTCTGGCCGAGAGGATGTGATAAGATGGCGTGTTCATATTCCGTTCAGCCCGATGGACCGATACTCGCGTATCAGTCATTTTTTGTCCGATCATGCCTTATACCTATTTAGCGCCGCTCTTTTCGACCTCCTTTCTGTATTTGGTGTTTTACCTGATCAGCACCTTCAAGTTCGATGTGCAGATCAAGGCGGCGGCGATACCGTACGACTTTTTGCTGCAATTATGCGTGGCGTATATGCTGTTCGCCTGGTCGCGCCGGGTGTGGATATTTTTGGTGCTGCAAACCTTGCTGTCCGGTGTGCTGTATGTCGGCAATGCGGTCAAAATCTCGTTTTTCGGCGGCCCGATCATGCCGGACGATGTGTTTGCGCTGCGCTCGCTGCTGTTGATTCTGGAGGGCTGGCGCTTTTTCGCGGCGGCGATCCCGTTGGCGGCGATCGCGAGTTTGTTCCTGTTCAATTTCACGATGCGGCACTGGAGCGCCTATCTTGCCAGTCTGCTAGCGATTCTGATCGGCATGACGGTCGTCTACCAGCCGGCGATGATCGTGGAGCCGCTCGACAAGCATTTCGGCAATTCGGTCTGGGATCAGCGTTCGAATTATCTTTGGCACGGCGCGACGATGTACAGCCTGCAGGAAGGCTCGCGCTATTTCCTGATGGCCGATGTGCCGCCGGACATGGACGAGGTGCAAGAGGCGGCGCATAACTTGCTGTTCGCGCAAACGCCGGCCGATCTTGCCGGCAAGACCTTCACGCCGCGCAACGTACATCTGGTGCTGCTCGAATCGTTTTGGGACCCGAACGGCCTGAAAAAGGCGCACTACAAACAGAATCCCTTGGCTCCGGATTTCCGCAAGCTCTGGAAGAGCGCCGATTACGCGCATGCGATGGCGCCGGTGTTCGGCGGTTATACCGCCAATTCGGAATTCGAGGTGCTGTGCGGTTTTCCGGTCGTGAAGGACAATGTCAAATTCGAGCGTCAGTTACTGAACGAGGCGCCTTGCCTGCCGCATATTTTGGCCGACAAGGGCTATAAGACCACCGCCTCGCATCCGAACGTGCCGGTGTTCTGGAACCGGGTCAATGCGTATGAACGGATGGGCTTCCAGACCTACTGGTCGCTCGCCGATTTCGTGCAGGATGACATGAACCGGGAGTTTCTGTCCGATGTTTCGCTGTACCGGCAGGTGCTGGACAAAATCAAACCGGCCCTGGAAGCCAAACAGCCGATTCTCGATTACATCGTGACTTATTTCGGCCATTGGAATTATCCGCTCAGCGAAAGCCGCCCGAACAAGGTCTTCTCGCCGTCGCCGGTCGAGGAAGTCACCACCTATGCGAACACGGTGTATTACAAATCGCGGGAGTTGATGGGGTTCATCGCCGAGATGCAGAAGCGCGACCCGGATGGCATCATCGTCCTCTTCGGCGATCATCTGCCGTTTTTGGGCGAGAATTTCGCGGGCTATGTCGATTCGGGCGCGCTGGCGACGAACCGCAGCGAATTTACGGCGGAGATGTTCAAGTTTTATGTCAGCACGCCGATGCTGATTCTGAATGGACGCAAAGGCCCGGTCAAGGTCGGCAGCCTGCCGCTGTATCAGGTTCCCGGATTGATCCTGAAACTGTTGAACTACGACGAACCTGCGATCATGGATTATACGCAACCGCCGCCGGGCATGCGCGTCCGCCCGCTGCCGGGGCTGCATTTCGATCTGCTCGATGACGGCACGATCGAGGTCTGCAAGGAGCCGCCGTATAACGCGGTCTGCCAGGAATCGGCGGAATGGCTGCGCAATGTGAATATGGTCAGCAACGATCTGTTCATCGGCCGGCAGGAAACACGGCCGCAGCATCCGTCGTTAACGGGCCAGGAATTTGTCGGACCGCCGGAAAAAACCAAGGCGCTGAACTAACGCGCTGTTACGGATGCGCGATCACCACCAAGGCCGGCGCCCGCCGCATCACATAAGTCAGGCATTGGCTCAGGTTTTCCGGATCGAGCGCGCCGAAGCTTTCGTCGAGTACGACGACATGCGCTTCCTGTAACAGCGCGCGGGCCAAATAAACGCGGCTGCGTTCGCCATGCGACAACCGCCAGCCGGTTTCGCCAACCATTTGCATCAACCCCGCCGGCATACGCTCCAATAAATCGCCCAGTCCCAAATCCTGGCAAACCTGTTCGGCCTCGATGAGGTCTTCGTTGCTCGGCGGCCAGCGCCGGCCCATCAACAAATTGAAGGCGAAAGGCGCGGAGAAGATATAATTCTCATGAAATTGCGGCGCCGCCGCTACGGTCCTGCGCCATGCCTGGACACCCCAGGCGGCTTTGTCCAAGCCGTGCAGCAATAACAAGCCGGAGTCTGGCTGGCGCAAGCCGCACAGCAAGGCGGCCAGGGTGGATTTGCCGCTGCCCGAAGAGCCTCTCAGCAACACTCGGTCGCCGTGGGCGAGCTTGAGTCCGCACCCGTTCAGTACCGCGGCGCCCTGCGGACGGTAGCGGAAGATCAGTTCCCTGGCTTCCAGGATCGGTGCGAACGGCTTGGCGCTGTCTTGCTGCCGAGCCGGCGTATGAAATGTCGAGGGAACCTCCGTCGGGCCCGCCGCATTGAAAATCGGCGCGATTTGCCGCCACGCCACCACCGCTTGCGCGAAACCGGGCAAATTCGCGGAGATTTCGGCGATCGCCCGGTAACCCAGCAAAACGCCTCCTAGACCGATCGCCAACTGCAAGGCGTCGGCGCCGCCGCCAATGATCGCGGGCACAAAGCCGGCGATGCCGAGCAGCAGCCATCCGCGCGGCAGCCAGCCGTTGATCGCGGCGACCGCCGCGTCGAATTCCCTGGACACCGGCAGATAGCGGGCCAATAGTTGATCTTCGCGGTCATGCCGGCTTTCCGGGGCATGCTGCGCCAAACGGGTGCGGTGCCCCACCATCTGTTCGATCAGATCATGCGCCAGTTCCAGGCGAGTCCCGGTCCAGTTTTGCAGGCATCGCAACAAACGGCGGCCGAGCCGAAAAGCCACGCCGCAGCAAACGGCCAGCAACCCGACATGCAGCCAGCCGCCCGCGCCGCTGTGCAGCACGACAGCGGCCAGAAACAATTCGAGGCAGGCGAGAGGCACGGTAATCGCGCCGTTTACCGCCAAGAACTCCAAGGCGGCGGATTCCATCACCCGCCCCAGCAATTGCCCGACGCCCTGACTGCGGATCGTTTCGGAAGGCATTTGCAGGGCGCCCGCCAGTAAACGCCTTTTCAGCAACATGACGCCGCGAATCGCCAGGGTTCCGCCGAGCCAGCCGCCAATCAAGCGCATTACGATCAGCGTGGCCAACACCAGGCCCCAGGCCGACAGCCAGCCCGGATCGAGGCGGCCTTGCAGCGCGCCACGGCCGATCAGCCACCAGCCGGCTATCTCCAACAGGTAAAGCGCCGCAAACACGGCCAACGTCGCCAGCGTTTGGCGGAAAATCCCATCATCACGCAGTTGCCGCACGAAATCGGTTGCCGGCGGCAGACGTAACAGCCAAATGCCCGCCACTGTCCGCGCCGCGAGGCGCTCGTTCAGCAAGGCTTTGCGGGTGTGCGCGACACGCGCGGCGGCGATGCCGGCATGATGCAGCAGCGCGTCCACTTCCGGCGTCAACGCGCGTTCCTGTGCGGCGCACAACGCAGCACGCAGTTCAAGGACGTCGAGACGGTGTTTGCGCAGATCCGGCCCCAGCACATTCAGCTTGCCGGAGCGCCCGCTGGCGAGCAGAACCACGAAACGCGATTCGCCGCCGTCGAGATAACGCACCAGCGCCGGTCCGGCCTGGCGCAGCACGGGTTCGAGTTCGGCGATGGCGGTTTCGGTTTCATCGGCGTCGATGCCCAGGTGCCGCGCCGCCCAATCCAGCCAGGCGCCAAAATCCGCCGTTTGATCATCATGCGCCGGCGGGGGCGTGATGCTCGATGACGCCGCTGGCCAGTCCATCCGACTGGCCAGCGCGGCCAGCGCGCCGGGCAATTGCGGCAGCGACCAGCAAACCTGCGCCAGTGTGCTCATCCGCTCGGCTCCTGACGCTCGCATAGACGGCCCCGGTCTAGCCAGAGGTTTTGCCAGGCCGAATCCGCCCACAGCGATTGCAGCGCGGTATTTTCAGCATCCAACAAAGCCCGAAAACGGGAATCGGGAAGCGCCGCCAAGGCGGCGGGCGCCGCATCTTCGACGACCCGGCCGCCGTCCATCACCAAGACCCGATCGAAATCCAGGGCGGAAACGATGTCATGGGTGATGCACAGCAGCGTCGCCTCCGGCCAGACCGCGCGCAGCGTCGCTAGACAAGTCTCGCGCCGTTTCCGCTCCAGGCCTCTGAACGGCTCGTCGAGAATCACCAGGCGCGCATCGCGTTTCAGCAACGCGCGGCCGAGCCTGACGCGCTGCCCCTGTCCGCCCGACAGAAACGCGCCGCCTTCGCCGAGCGAGGTCTGCAGGCCGCCCGGCAAATCCTGCAAAATTTCGTGCAGGTCGGCCTGTTCTAATACCTCGCCGATGCCGGCCAAGGCGTCCCGCGGCGAGCCATAGAGCAGATTGTCCAGCAGCGACCGGTTCCACAATTGGACCGCCGGCTCCAGCCAGGCCGTGTCGCGGCGCAATGCGTCCAGACGCGCGGCGTCGAGCGTTTCGCCGTCGATCCGAATTTCACCGGAGGCCGGCGTCATCCAGCCGAGCAGCATGCCGGCCAGACTCGACTTGCCGGCCCCGGACGCGCCGACGATCGCGACATGGCTGCCGGCCGGGAGGGTTAGATCGAGGCCCTGTAAAATCGTGTGGCCTCCGGCATGCGCGCTGACGCCGCGAAAATCGATCGCGACGCCCGGATGGACAGGGACCTGCATGGCGGGAGCCTCCGCCGACGTATTCGTGTCGTCACGCGCGCCCAAGGGTTCGATCACGCGCAAGGCAACATTGCGCAGCGGAGAATATTGCCGGCACAGGATGGCCATTTGCTGTCCCAGCGCGGGCAGTTTCAACGTCCAGTAAACCAGCAGCAAAAAGCCGCCGCTTTCGCCGACGGTCTGGTAATGGCGCAGCAGCAGCCCTACGGCGAGACCGGTGCTGACGAGGGCTTGCGCGCCTTCGGTCAGCAGCGCGACCCGCAACTCCTGCACGCGCGCGCGCGCATATTCGCTCAGCAACGCTTCATGCTGCGCGCGCACCGTGCGTTCCGCGCCATGCACGCGCACCGCCGCCAGGCCGTGCAAGGCGTCGAGAAAAAAACGGCCCAACGCCGCGTTATGGACGCGGGCGCGCAAATCGCGCTCGCTCAACGCCGGCTGTGCGAGCAAGGGGATCGCAATCGCGGCCAACGCCGTCAATACTGCCCAGGGGGCCAGGCCGGGGGACAGCCAGGCAATGCCCGCGGTCGTCATCGCCAACTCCACGCCGCAGCGCAACACCTGCCCGCCCCACTGCGGCAGGGCGCGCAACTGCTGCACGACATGCGCGCGTTCGGCCATGTCGGAGATCGGCCGGCTGTTGAAAAAGCGGTCGTTCAGCAGCGGGACCTTACGCAGAAAAGCCAGGCGCATGCGGGTTTCCAATTGCCGCCCCAGGCGGAGCAGTTCCCTGGCGTTCGCATACTCGGCCAGCAGCAGCGCAAGCGCGAGCAGGGCCACGCACAACGTGCCCGCCAGGCGTTGGCCGCTGCTGTCGAAATCATGGACCAAATCGACCAGGCCGCGAAACAGCAGCGCTTCGATCATCAGCACCGCGCCGCCCACGAGCAGGGCGGCGGCCAGGATCAGCGGGGTGCGCAGGCCGATGTCGCGCAGGCAGCGGGCAAAAATACGCCAGGCGTTATCCGGCTCGGCCGCCAGGGCCGCCGCCAAATCCGGCGACAATTCGGCTTCCGGCGGGGAGTCCGACACGCCGTTGATGCGTATCAACACCGCGCCTTTCAACAGCAATTGCTCGCCGTCTTCGCTGTCGGCCAACAGCGAAACCTGCCAGAACGCCGGCGGAATGCCGCCGCCGGTAGGGGCTTCGGCTGCCGCCCGATACAGCGCGCGCAGCATCGCCCGGCCTTCGCGTCCGCGCTGGACGCCGCCGTTTCGCGCCAGCGCTTCCACCATGCGCGTGGCGGCATCCAGCGCGGCCAACGAAAACCAGGAGGCATCCGTCAGCGCGGACTCGATCAACCGCGTTTCTTCCGTTCCGGCGACCGTGGCAAGACGGGAGCGCAGGCCGGGTAAAAAATCGTCGGACCCGGCCCACTCGCGCCAGTCTTCCGCGGGCACGGCCTGGCTGTGCCGGTAAATTTCGGCAAGAAAACGCTTCGGGCGCAGCCAGCGCCGGCCGATGGCCGGATCCATCACTTGCACGAACGGTCCGCAGCGGCGCCAGAGCACGGCGAAATGCGTATCGCCGCCGTTCGGCTGCGTCACCACGATCGCCGGCAACGCGTCGGGCGCGGCCAGCAACAGGTGGTCCAGCGGCAGCATCACCTGTTCCGCCTCCAGGCCCAGCAGCGTCGCGGTTTCTTCGAGCACATCGATCGAGGTGCCGTCGACGTCGGTTTGGCAGGCTTCGCGCAAACGCCCGTAACTGACCGGGATGCGGTAACCTTCCAGCAACGCTTTCAATGACGCCGGTCCGCAGTCCATCGCGGAGGTTTGCACGAGTTCGGGGACAAGCCAGCGGCGTTTCGGCTTCATCGGCGCGCCAGTTCCTCGGCCCGCGCCGCCGCGAGAGCAGGGCGTGCGAGCAACTGGCCGGCGGCGCGCAGGACCAGATAAGCCGGGCTTGCGGTCTCGACGGCCACTTCGACCGTTCCGGTCAGGCCGTGCTGCAAGGGCAGGGGCGAGGCGGCGGGAATCGTCAGCTCGACCTGTTGGTAATCCTGATGAATTTCATCGCCGGTGCGGGCGACGGCAACCTCGACGCTGCCGTATTGCGCCCACGGAAACGCATCCAGGCGCAGACGCCCTTGCTGGCCGGGACGCACACGTCCCAGGGCGTCTTTTGGCAAAAACTGCGCGACGACTTTCAGGCCGTCCAACGGCACGATTTTGGCGACCGCCTGACCTTCAGCCAGGAAGGCGCCGCTCTGCGCTTCCGGGACGATCTCGCCGATGCGACCGTCAGTCGGCGCGATGATCCGGTGTTTTTCGATTTCGGCCGCGAGCCTTAGGGCGGCGGCCTCGGAGTGATGCAACTGACCCCGCAAATCGGCCAGGTCTTTTTGCATTTCTTCCAAATCGGCGTGCGCCTGATTCGCGCGCCCCAGCGTTTCCGCCTCCAGCCGGCGTATCTCGGCGGCCTGGCTTTCCACCGCTAGTTGCGCCTGCTGTTCCTCGCCGTGGATTTTGAGCCATTCGTATTCGCTGATCATGCCCTTGTCGTGCAAGATGCCGCTGCGCTGGGCGTGTTGTTTGGCGATTTCGGCGGAGTTCTGCAGCTTATGCCAATCGGCCCGCGCCGCCGCCACGCCGGATGTCAGCGTCCGCCCGCTCTGCGTCAGCACCGCCCTTTGCGCGGCGATTTGCCGTTCCAGGGCCTGAATCTGTTGCGGCAGGGCCTGTTTGCGGGCATCCTCCTCGGCCAGCCGGAGTCGTTCGACGCGGTCGTCCAGTTGGATCAGCACGTCCCCTGTCTTGACCGTCTGGCCGAGGGTAAAATGCACCGACGCGACGCTGCCGGCGGTGCGCGCGGCGACCGGATTGGCCGCGTGCAGGACTTCCAGACGCGCCTTCGCGCTGGTTTCGTAAACCGTTATTTTCGCGCAAAAAAACCAGGCCAGCCACGCCGCAGCCAACACGCCGGACACGAGCCAGCACAGCCCGCTGGGCAAGGCGGTATCGGCGGTCAAGGCGCGGGTCGTGGAGGAAAAAGGGGAGGGCATTGTTTAATGTGCAAGATGATGGTCACAAAATGTGTAGCCCCGTAAATCAGATACGCTTTTTGTGTCGGCTATTTCACGAATCCAGACGTTCGGTGGTACGGGAAGCTGGAGCTTCCAGTCCCGCGTTCCCAGGCCGGAGCTTGGGAACGCGCCGAAAGACCGGCAATCGCCGCGCTCATGATAACAAAGCGCGAAAATTTTTAGGCGGGATTTTTGCAGCTCGCCCTCTCCCAATGCGCGCGGCAAATCTGCGTGTGCGGATGCTCGGCGCCGGCGCTGCGTTCCAGGATGTCCAGCGCGCGCCGGAACAGTCCCTCGGCTTCCGCGCCCTTGCCGATCGAGGGCGCCAGCATGCCCAGATTGTTCAGGCAGGTCGCGACCTGCGGATGCGCGGGGCCGAGGCAGCGCTCGCGGATGCGCAAGGCATGCAGATATAACGCTTCGGCTTCGGCCAGACGGCCGCGCGCTTCGGCGATCGCCCCGAGATTGCTGAGGTTCAACGCCACTTCCGGGTGTTCGCTGCCGTGGCGGGCGACATGGCTCGCCAGGGCGCGCCGGTACAGGTCTTCGGCCTCGTCGTAACGGCCCAGGCCGTCGAGGATCGCGGCCAAGGTGCCGTGCGTGACCGCCAGTAGCGGATGGTCTTCGGAATAAAGGCGCTGCTGCAGCGCCAGCGACCGTCGGCACCAGGTTTCCGCTGTCGCGTAATCGCCTAGGGCGTGCTGAAGCCCCCCTAGATTATAAAAAATACTGGTCAGTTCCGGCGCGTTGTCGCCGTAGAGCGTGGCCAAAATCGCCTGCGCCCGGCGGTAGAGCGGTTCCGCCTCGGCGAAGCGCCCCCAATATTTATACAACATGCCCAAATCGTTCAGGCTGCGCGCCATGTCCTCGCTGTCCGCGCCGAAATGCGCCTCGACCTCCGCCAAAGCACGCAGCAGCGGTGCTTCCGCCGCCGCATAATCGCCTTGCGCGCGCCGGGCGCTCGCATAGAGGGACAGCGCGCCGCGCTGGATGCGCCGACAGGCATCGAGGCTGTCCGGATCGGCGTCCGCGACCAGATCGTCCCGCGCGAACAAAGCGTCGATGAGCGCCAGCGCCCGCGCGCCGAGCTGTTCCGCATCGCGGTAGTCGCCGCGCTCGTAATGCACACCGGCCAGATTGTTCAGCACGTTCGCGACATCCGGCTGCTCTTCGCCGCCGGTATCGATAAAAAGTTGCAGCGCGCGCCGATACAGCGCCAACACTTCCGCATCGCAGCGGCCCAGGGCGGCAAGCACATCGCCCAGGTCGTTCAGCGCGGACGCCAGCTCATCCGTTGCGTCCGGCAGGGTTTCGAGTTCGGCGATCAAATCCCGCAACGCGGTTTGCTCGGCATTGGCTTGCGACACGGGCGTTAAATTCTCCGGAGCTGCGGGCGCTTCAAGAGCCATCGGTTACCTTGGCGAGTGGCCGGGTGTTTGTAGATCAAAATAAAAGCCGCCGTTATCTGGCCGATTCGACCAGGTAACGGCGGCGATTCGAAGCGTTTTTTAGCGGCAAACAGTTTCGCAGCGGTTCATGGTGAGGCCGCCGGCTTTGACTTTAGTTTTGACTTTCATGGTTGTTCTCCAGATTAAATTGATTTCAGGAGCCTGACGCCCCGTGATCGGTATGGGCGCATGGCTTAGCGGCGGAAGGTTTCGCAGCGGTTCACAGTTAAAGCACCGGCTTTGACTTTGGTTTTGACTTTCATCGCGATTCTCCACAATTAAAAAATGATACGAAATAGTTGTCGATAAACCGGCTAACTGCTTAGCGGCGAACAGTTTCGCAGCGGTTCAGGGTGAGGCCGCCGGCTTTGACTTTAGTTTTGACTTTCATCGTGATTCTCCACAATTAAACAATGATACGAAATAGTTGTCGATAAATCGGCTAACTGCTTAGCGGCGGAAGGTTTCGCAGCGGTTCGCAGTTAAAGCACCGGCTTTGACTTTGGTTTTGACTTTCATCGCGATTCTCCACAATTAAAAAATGATACGAAATAGTTGTCGATAAACCGGCTAACGGCGGAAGTTTTCGCAGCGCTGAAAAGCAATACCGCCGGCTTTGACTTTAGTTTTGACTTTCATCGTGATTCTCCACAATTAAAAAATGATACGAAATAGTTGTCGATAAACCGGCTAACGGCGGAAGTTTTCGCAGCGCTGAAAAGCAATACCGCCGGCTTTGACTTTAGTTTTGACTTTCATCGTGATTCTCCACAATTAAAAAATGATACGAAATAGTTGTCGATAAACCGGCTAACTGCTTAGCGGCGAACAGTTTCGCAGCGGTTCATGGTGAGGCCGCCGGCTTTGACTTTAGTTTTGACTTTCATGATTGATCTCCAAAAAGTGAGAAAATCTCTGTATTCACTGGGCTAGAGGATGGGAAGAAGCCGGTAACGGTTCGCTCCCAAGAACTCTGGCGAAGGAATTCCAATTATTGATGGCATACTCTAACCGAGGCATTCAGAAATGGCTGGGATGACCGCAACTTCTTAAACCGGATCAGCGAGTTTGTCATCAAGGTGACCCTGGAACGTCTGCCTCTCAGGATCAGGCTTTGTTACAGGATGTTCAGACTATACACTTTTTTATTGGCGTAAAAAGTGAATTTTTCACAAGCGTGATCGGAGAGCGTCGCACCCACAACAAGCGCGGGAGACGAAAATGGGTAATAGCTTCTATCTTCAGTTGACTATGGAGCTGCGGAATTTTATTGAACTGGAAAGACTGGCTGCGGCGCAAATGCGGCCACAGCCAGTCAAGTCAATTTAGATGACTTTTACGTTTTCCGCTTGCGGGCCTTTGGGGCCGCGGGTGACGCTGAATTCGACCTTTTGGCCTTCATCCAGGCTTTTGTAGCCGCCTGAATTGACGATGCTTCTGAAATGAACGAAAACATCGGGGCCTGATTGCTGTTCGATAAAGCCGAAGCCTTTTTCAGAGTTAAACCATTTGACGGTGCCGGTAGTCATTGTAGACATAGTAAGTCCTGTAAATATTAAATAATGTGTATAAAGCCTTGATAAGGCGGGTCTAGCTGGTAAAAATTGGAACTTACTTTAATGAAAACAGAACGAGAAACTACAAGAGAAACGTCGAAATGATAAACAGAGGGTAAATCTTCTTTTCAAGCTGAGACAAGTATGAGCTTCTTATTCAGTTGTGTCAAGTTATATCGAGTAATGACTGTAGGGCGAAGAGGGATTGAGGCGTCATGCCAATAGAGGGAGAGGAATTGCCAGGAGGCCATATCGGCGTATATCAACCCATCAGACATGCCCGAAGTGGGGCGACTGCATCCTTGCAGTCTTGGATTCCGGCAATCCCCTTGTGCCCAAGGGGTATGCCGGAATGACAACGGGTACTGCGGAAACCCAGGCGTCTTGATGCGTATCGATGCCACCCGCTTCAAAAAAAGTCCCGCGCACTGCGGCTATGGGTTTTAGCGTCCGGCGCCGGCTTGTTATTTTCGGCCTTATCCTCAACAAAACCAAAGAATCCCGAAGCCGCCGGGTTTCTCGCCAAAAGGGCGTATAAATTGCGCGCCGAAGCGACATTGCGCCCGCCTTGATAGACAGCCAAGTCCTTCACCGCCGGGTCCTGATGTGCGTTGATAATCGCGTCGGCGACAGCCAATCCCAGGCTTTGCCCCTGATAATTGTCGATGCCGAAATGCACGCCCAGGTAAATCCGGCTCTGGCCGTTTTCCAACTGCAACTCGGAGAATGTCGAAACCTCGCGCGTGGTGCCGTCCTGGCCGTCAAGGGGCGATTGTAGCAAACCGGTGCCATTGTTGGTGCCAATCAGCCAGGGAAGCGTGGTCAAAGTCACAGGCGCATTATTCGGAACGATTTTATCGGAATGGAAAAAAGCCCTCAGTATCTCCGCGCCCGCCGCGACGGTCGCGCTATGACCGCTGGTGCTGGACGGATGGGAGGGTGTCGTCGCCAACGGTTTCCAAGCGTAACTGGCCACCGCGCCTGAGGCATCGGCGTTGATCGCGGTGATCGGACGCCAGAAAACCAGATCGTATTTCGACTGCCAGGCGGCGATGCGGGTATCGGCCAGCGCATTATCCAGCGCGGCGAACAGCTTGGCGTTTTGATCTAGCGTCAAGTTGCGCGCCGCCGAGGCGGTCCTTGCCGCTTCGTTGACGAACACTTCCGCGTCCGCTTTGTAATACAAGGCCTGGAGTAATTGATCATCGCTACGGTTTCCCGGATGTGCCGAATCCTGGCCGTGGGTCTTGACGAACGCCACTTCTTGCAGGTATTCGGCACCGCCGACTTTCAGCGAGGGCGGGACGGCGGCAACCAGTTGCTGTTTTTTCAGGGGGCTCAGGCTAAACGGCGTGACGTTTTTCCAGTTGAAGTCAATGGCTTCCGACGGCTGTATCACGCCCCCCCCAAATCCGGTCGGCGCGCCGATGATCGGATCGATGTCGCCGGCTTTGCCGTTACTGGGCCTCCAGACGCCGACGCCCGGATTGCCGGTCGCATTCGGCGCGACGGCGCCGCTTTCGTTCACAAAGAGATTGGTCGATGGGGTATAGGTTGTCCGAGGTGTCGAGTTGTCACCCTGTCTGGCTGCCAATGCGGCGGCCGCGGCTGCCTGGCCAATCGCGATACCGGGGTCGTTGTTGCCCACGCCCCATGCGGACAGGTCACTTGCCAGCCGGTCATTCAGCCAGGCGCGTGTGCTATTCCAGGCCTCTGTCGTCGGCAGCGCCCCCAACAGAACATCGTGAGCCGCTTGCGCCGCTGCCGCCGCTGCCGAATTTGCCGTCAAGCCGCCTGGAGACGCGCTACCATCATAGTCATAGCTTTGAGGGCTGAAATGATCGGCCGCATTGACCGCGTCGAACACCGCTCGGGCCTCGATCGCATGAAGACGGGTGGCGACATTCGAGTTAAGCGCGATTTTCTTGTCTCCGGTTGAGAGAGACGTCGCGCCTTTGGTTGCCAGAAGGGTGTATTCATTCCAGTCGGTCACCGCGTCGGCAAAAGCCTGCGTTGCCGATAGGGTGGCCGCGACAGCCAAGGCGATCCGGGGATACGTTTTTGGGAAGGCTAGGGTTTTCATGAGATGTCCTTATTGAGTGAATAGAGTCAGTCGTCGATAGCGTCGCGCCACGGGGGCGGCTCGTCATTCAAACGACCCGCACCGAGAGCACCCCTTGGATCGAACCGATTCGGGCAAGCAGGGGGGGGCGAAATGTGATCGTTGACATCGATCAGCGAATAGGCGTAATCGCCGCGCGACTTGTTCAAGAAGTCAACGATATTGATCTCGTGCTCGGCCAGAATGCCGGTAATCTGGCTGACCATGCCGGGCACGTTTTCGTTGGCGATCGCCAGCCGCAAGCCCTCGGCGCGGGGCAAATGAACGTCCGGGAAATTCACCGAGCGGCGAATGTTGCCGTTCTCCAGGAAATCACGCACCTGTTCCGACACCATCGCCGCGCAGTTGTCCTCCGCCTCGGCGGTGGAGGCGCCAAGATGCGGCAATACGATCGTGCGGGGGTGATTCAGCAACGCCCGCGATGGAAAATCCGAAACATAGGCATGCAGTCTGGAGGCTTCCAGCGCGGCCAAAACATCGCTTTCATCGACGATCGCGGCGCGCGAGAAATTTAACAACGTCGCTCTCGCCTTGATTTTGGCGAGGCGCTCGGCGTTGAGCAAATGCCGGGTGTGTTCGTTCAGCGGCACGTGCAGGGTCACGAAATCGGCGCGCGATAACAATTCATCCAGGCTGCCGGCGGCAATCGCATCGGACGACAGCTTCCAGGCGCTTTCGACCGTCAACTGCGGGTCGAAGCCGATCACTTTCAGGCCGAGCGCGGCCGCGGCATTGCTGACCTTGACGCCGATCGCGCCGAGTCCCACGACGCCCAGGGTCTTGCCGGCCAATTCGAAGCCGGAGAAGCGTTTTTTACCTTGTTCGACCAAGGTTTCCAGTTCCTCGCCGTCGCCTTCGAGATGTTTGGTGAAATACCAGGCCTCGGGAATATTGCGCGCCGCCAACAACAGGCCGGCGATGACCAGTTCGGTCACCGCATTCGCATTGGCACCCGGCGCGTTGAAGACAGGAATGCCGCGCTTGGAGTATTCGGCAACAGGGATGTTGTTCACGCCGGTGCCGGCCCGGCCCACCGCTTTGACCGTTTCGGGAATGGCCACCTGATGCAGATCATGGGAGCGCAGCAGGATCGCATCGGGGCGTTCGATTCCCGGTCCGATTTGATAACGGTCGGTCGGAAATTTTTCCAGGCCGGTGGACGATAACGTGTTATAGGTTTTGATCTTGAAGGGAGGAAATTGCTGTGACATCTGGGTTTTCGCTATGAATTTTTTAATGATTGATCCGGCGCGATTGAGCATTCGCTGGGGAATGGCCGTGTGCTTTACTGTTGCGGTGTCGGCAGTCCGTTTTGATCGAACAGCCCTTCGAACAATACCGAACTCAAATAGCGTTCACCCGAGTCCGGCAACACCACCACGATCGTTTTACCTTGATTTTGGGGCAGCTTGGCTTGACGAACCGCCACCGCCACGGCCGCACCGCTCGATATGCCGGAGAGAATGCCTTCTTCTCTTGCCAAGCGCCGGGCAAAGTCGATCGCCTCTTCATTGGTCACTTGTCCGATTTCGTCAATCAGCGTCAAATCCAGCACGTCGGGCACGAAGCCCGCGCCAATGCCCTGTATTTTGTGCGGTCCCGGCTTCAGCTCCTCGCCGGCCAGCCGTTGCGTGAGTACCGGGCTGGCGGCGGGTTCAACCGCGACAGAAAGTATCGGCTTGCCCTGGGTCTGCTTGATATAGCGTGAAACGCCGGTGAGGGTGCCGCCGGTGCCGACGCCGGCAACAAAGATGTCGATCTTTCCGTCGGTGTCGTGCCAAATTTCGGGTCCGGTGGTTTGTTCATGAATCGCGGGATTCGCGGGATTTTTAAATTGTTGCAGCAAGACGTAGCGGTCCGGGTCGGACGCGGCGATTTCTTCGGCCTTGGCGATCGCGCCGCTCATGCCGCGCGCGGCCTCGGTCAGCACCAGTTTCGCGCCGTAGGCGAGCAATATTTTCTGCGCTCCAGGCTCATGCTTTCCGGCATGGTCAAGGTCAGCGGGATGCCTTTGGCGGCCGCGACAAACGCCAGCGCAATGCCGGTGTTGCCGCTGGTCGGTTCAATCAACTCCTTGCCGGGACCCAACAGTCCGCGTTTTTCGGCATCCTCGACCATCGCGGTGCCGATGCGGCATTTAACCGAATAGGCGGGATTGCGTCCTTCGATTTTGGCGAGAATGGTGGCGTTGGCGTAAACGCTAATCCGATTGAGCTTTACCAGGGGCGTGTGGCCAATAGACTTGGCGTTGTCTTCAAACCAATGCGGCATCTTTTTTCCTAATGACTGAATGGATAGTTTCAGCAGTTGCCCCTCGCGGAGCTCAGTTGATAACGTTGAGCTAAGGTTAATAGGGATTACTGACAAATTGAAACGATATTATTTGGCATGTATATCAAATAATAAGATGAATGCTGGTGGGCATTTCTGTGCCGTCGAGGGAGCGTTACGGGCAATCCTGATCAGGATCATGCCCTGTATGCGCAGTGAGAAAAGGCTGAAAGCAATTGCAGAAAGTAGGCTTTTTCGTGGATGGCTATGGCTTCATCACGTCGGATGCCGTATCGCCAGCAAATAGACGCCCAGGCCGACCATAACCGCGCCGCTGACCAGCTTGAGCCAGCGGCCTTGGTTTTCCTGAAGCCGCCGTTGGCTGAGCGTGAAAATGCCGATGCCGAGCACGACCGCATCGTCAAACATGTAGGCCGCGTTGTACAGTAGCAGGTAGCCGTAGTAGCTGAATCCGCCCAAGTGCTGCAAGGTCAGGATGCGGGTATACAGCGCCGGAAAACCCGAGGTGCAGAGAAACTCGACGATCTGCACCAGCACGGCCAGAACCACGGCGCCGAGCATCGCGCCGAGCAGATTTTCGGCTTGCAGGATATGGCGGATTTGCGCATAGAGGCCGGGCTTTGATTTTTCGGGGATCGACAGCGAAATGCCGCGGCCGTAGGCCAGGAAATCCTTGATATGGATCGCCCCTGCACTTATCGCGACCGCCGCGATCAGGATTTCCGAGGTGCGCGAGAGCCCGACGAGCAGGAACAGATTCAGCCAGGCCGCCATGAAGGCCAGATAGGCGAGCCCTTCGACCGCGACAAAGGTCCCGGCGACCGCGAGCATGCGCCAGCGGTCTTGCATCGGCGCCAACAGCGAGATCATCAGGAGCAATACCCACATCGAGCACGGATTCAAGCCGTCGAGCAGGCCCATCGCCAGCGTAAACAGCGGCAGGCCGACCCGATCGAGCGACAGGGTATGGCCGAACAGCGTAACTTCGAAACTTTCCGGTCCGGTTGGCGCTGTGGGTTCACTTTCGCAAGTCGGGCTTTGATCGGCGGTGCAGCTAGGGGGGGATCGGGAGGATTCTTCGGTTTGCCGTGTCTCAGACAGTAGAGACTTGATCCGCTTTCCCGTGCCGGCTTCCTCCGAAAAGCCGACGAGCAAGCGTCCATTGATATGGAAGGCAGGCACATTCAATTGCTTGAGTCCTTCCGCGTTCGACAGTTGCCTCAGACGTTCAAGCGCAAGGGCATCCTGGCCGACATCGCGTAGCGAAATCCGCAGGCCAGGGCGTTCGGCCGCCAAAGCGGCCAGGAAGGCTTCGGCCTTTGCGCAATGCGGGCAGCCCTGGCGCACGAACACTTCGAGATCGACCGTTGTCTGCATCGCACCGCAAGACGCGTTGGCTTCAGACGCCATCGGTGGGAGCTCGTCTGCAACGGCATTACCGATGGGTAATACCAGCAGGAAGGGCAGGATGCCTATCTTTGGAAAGTCATGCCAGGATCTGAGCGCTTTCATTCGAGTTCTTGATTGATGCGGTAGGGCTTATTATATGGCGCAAACCGTTAAACTATGGGCAAAGTAGATTGAAACTTACCGCAGATAAACCGTTATGAAAGCCTTCGTGATCATTAAAACCGGCTCGACATTTCCCGCTATACAAGAATGCGTCGGCGACTTTGAAGATTGGATCAGAGAGCGCTGCGGCTTGACCGCCGATCTTGTTCCGGTCATCGACGCGAGTGCGGGCGAGGCTTTACCGCCGGCGGACGGTTTAGCAGGCGCGATCATTACCGGTTCGCCCGCGATGGTGACCGACCAAGCCGACTGGATGCGGTTTTTGGCTCGATGGCTGGCGCAGGCCGTTGAGCGCGGGGTGCCGTTGCTCGGGATATGCTTCGGCCATCAACTGCTGGCCCAGGCCCTGGGGGGCGAGGTGGACTATCATCCCGAAGGGCGCGAAATCGGCACTGTCGCGATCACCCTGACCGATCATGGCCGGCAGGACGGGCTGCTCGGCTATTTGCCGGAGACGTTCAGCGCGCATGTGACTCACGCGCAAACGGTGATCCGGCTGCCGGCGAATGCGCTGCGGCTGGCCGCCAATCCGCATGAAGCTCATCATGCGTTTCGGGTCGGTGACTGCGCCTGGGGCGTCCAGTTTCACCCCGAGTTCACGGCGGACATCATGCAGGCCTATGTCGGCAGGCATGCCGAGACATTACTTCAGCAGGGCCGCGATGTCGACGCATTAAAGGCTGCGATCGGCGATACCGAGGCGGCGAATGGGCTGTTGAAACGGTTTTATGTCTATTGTGTGCAAAGGCAGGAATAGCAATACCGCCGTCCGCAGAAGATAAATTTGTTCAAAAAATTCACGCTTGACTTTCCAATGATGGGAAGGTTTAGCATGTTGACTCCCCCATTATTTCAAAGAGGAGTCAGTCATGAAAGAGCAGTCATCACATCACTACCTTTGGAGGCCGATATGAACATCGGTCAAGCCGCCGAGGCATCCGGCGTATCCGCGAAAATGATCCGGCATTATGAAGCCGTCGGGCTCATTCCGAAAGCAACCCGGTCATATTCGGGGTACCGGCATTATCAGGCAAGCGATATTCACCTGCTCCGCTTCATACGAAGGGCGCGCGCGGCCGGTTTCAGCACGACGCGAATCAGGAAGCTGTTGTCGCTGTGGAGTGACCGTGAACGTCCGGCGCGCGAGGTCAAACAGTTGGCGATCGAGCACCTGGCGGAACTGGAGCAGAAGATCGCTGAACTGCAGTCGATTGCAACCGCGTTGTCGCACTTGGTGTCCAATTGTCATGGCGGCGAGCATCCCGAGTGCCCGATTCTGGATACGCTGGCCGGCGAGTGCGTGATCGGTGATTCAGGTGGACAACACGCATCGCGGGTACATCATCACGAAAAATTCGGAGGTCAGTCATGAAATCCTTGATTTTTTTGCTTGCATTGCTGGTCTCGACCCAGGGAGCGGCCGACGGCGAGCATCATCCTGATAGCTCCGGGCAGGAAAAGCTCGGCGCCATAGACTTTCCGATATCTTGTTCGTCGGCGGCGAAAGGCGAGTTCAACCGGGCCGTCGCGATGCTGCATTCGTTCTGGTATGAAGAAGCGAACAAGACCTTTCACCGGATTTCCGAGACCAATCCCGACTGCGCGATGGCTTACTGGGGCGTCGCGATGAGCCTGTACCGTCAGTTGTGGGCGACGCCGCCGACCGAAGACGAATTTCGTGAAGGGCGCGATGCCTTGCAGAAAGCGAAAGCGCTGAGCGTCAAGACCGAACGCGAAGGGCTTTATCTAGCCGCGCTGGATGCCTTATACCGGAGCGAAGAACCGGCCTATGGCAAGAGAAAGCTGGCTTACGAACAGGCGATGGCGAAGCTGCTGGCCCGGTTTCCGGACGATCTCGAAGCGAACGTGTTTTATGCGCTGGCCTTGATAGCGACCGCCTCACCGCATGACAAAACCTATGTGAAGCAGAAAGAAGCGCTGGCGCTGTTGCAAAAGGTGCTGGATGCGGTCCCGAATCATCCCGGCGTCGCCCATTACATCATTCACGCCAGCGACAATCCTGAACTCGCATCCTTGGGGCTGGCCGCCGCGCGCGCCTACGCGCGCATTGCGCCGGCGGTGCCGCATGCGCTGCACATGCCTTCGCATATCTTCATCCGCCTGGGGCTGTGGCAGGATGCGGCCGATTCGAATCTGGCGGCCTACCGCGCCGCGAAAGACTACGGGCGGGACAATTTCCCCGGCAAGGTCTGGGATCAGCAACTGCATTACATGGATTATCTGCTTTATGCCTATCTGCAATCGGGCCAGATCGACAAGGCCAAGGTGATTTGGCGGGAAACGGCGGCGATCAACAAAACGCATCCCGAGAATACGACTTCCGCTTATGCGTTGGCCGCGATTCCGGCGCGTTATGCGGTCGAACGCCGAGCATGGTCCGAAGCGGCCCGATTGGGCATCCGTCCTCTGGCCTTTCCATGGGAAAAATTTGGCTGGTGCGAGGCGATCACGCATTTTGCAAAAGGCCTGGGTGCGGCCCGGAGCGGCGACCCGGCAACGGCGAGGGTAAGCTTACGGCGGCTGGAAGCGCTGCGGGATGCGGCCAAAGCCGCAAACAACACCTATGCGGTGGATCAGATCGAGATTCAGCGGCTAGCGGTCGCGGCCTGGGCCGCACACGCAGACAGACAGGATCCCGAAGCGGAAAGGATGATGCGCGCCTCGGCGGATTTGGAGGATGCCACCGAAAAGGACAATGTGACGCCGGGGACAATCATCCCGGCCCGCGAATTGTTGGGGGATTTGTTGTTGGACATGCGGAGGCCAAAGGAGGCCTTGAAAGAATATAAGGCTTCACTGCAACGAACGCCGAACCGGATGCATGGCTTGCAGGGCGCGGAAAAGGCGGCTCAGCCCGGATAATGATCGATAATCGCGAGCGCCCGGTCGATCTCTTCCACACTGTTATAAAAATGCGGCGAAAAGCGGATGCCGGCGCCGCGCGGCGCGCAGATCACCTTTTGTTGCATCAGGTACGGATACAGCGCCGCGTTCGGAATCTTTCTATGCCGGAACACCACGATGCCGGATTTCAAACGCGACGGGGCAGGGCTTAGCAGTTCCAGTTCGGGATGCGGTGCGATGCGCTCCCGGAGATAATCGATCCGTTCGAACAGCGCGGCTTCGATTTTTTCCATGCCGGTTTCGAGCAACAGCGACAGGCTGGCCGACAAGGCATGAATACCGAGCATGTTCGGGCTGCCGCATTCGAAGCGGCGAGCGCCCGGATGCGCTTCCCAGGGTTTGTTCTCGTAGTTGTGCGTGTCCATCATCATGTGCCAGCCGAACTGCGTTAACTTGAGCCTGTCCCGGGCTGCCGGCGTTGTATAGAAAACGCCGAGGCCTTCCGGGCCGAACATCCATTTATGGCCGTCGGCCATCACGAAATCGGCCTGGCAGGCATCAACGTCGAAACGCACCGCGCCGATGCTTTGAATCGCATCGACGCAGAACAGGATGTTGCGCTGCTTGCAGAAGGCGCCGATCCGTTCGATGTCGAGCCTAAGTCCGGTCGCGAACTGGATCGAACTGATCGTCAGCAGACGCGTGTTGCGGTCGACCAGAGCAAACAGGGCATCCTCGGGCGAGGCGGCGGCATGGAGGTCGGCCTGGCGCAGTTCGACGCCCTGTGCGGCGAGCGACTCCCAAGGCAGGCGGTTCGACGGAAATTCTTCGTTGCTGGTCACGATGTTGTCGCCGGCCCGCCAGTCGAGGCCGTAGGCGACGAAAGACAGCGCCTCCGAGGTATTCTTGACCAGCGCGATGTCGTTGGGGCTCGGCGCATTGATCAATGCCTTGAGCTGTTCGCGCAGCAGCGATTCCTTCTTGAGCCAGTCCGGATAAAACGCCGCGCCGTAGATGCAATTTTGCTCGGCAAACTCGGCCACCGCCCGGCGCGTTCTTTCCGGCCAGGGCGCGACCGCGGCATGATTCAAATAAATCAGGTCTTCGGCTAAGGGAAACTCGGGGTGTCTATCGGACATCAGTTTTCTCGCTCGATGATTTGTACGCGCTGGGTGATGCCGCAGACCAGCGTATAAGGGATCGTGTCCGCACAATGTGCGATTTCCTCGACCGGCAGTTCGTCGTTCCATAAGGTGACGAGGTCGCCCGGTTTCGCGTCCGGCTGCGAGGCCAGATCGACCGTGATCATGTCCATCGACACCCGGCCGATCAGCGGCACGCGGCGGCCGTTCACCCGTACCGGCGTGCCGGCTTTCGCATAGCGCGGGTAGCCGTCGCCGTAACCGACCGCGACCACGCCAAGGCGCGTCGCTTCGGGGCAGTGCCAGGTGCCGCTGTAGCCGACCGTCTCGCCTTTATGCACAGGCTTCACCGCGATTAATTGCGAATACAGGCCCATCACCGGCTTGAGGCCGAGGGCCTTGCCGGTCAGTTCCGGGAACGGCGAGATGCCGTAGAGCATCACGCCGGGCCGTACCCAGTCGGCCAAGGCTTCCTGCCAGCCCAGAACGCCGGCCGAGTTCGCGATGCTGCGCTCGCCTGGGAAGTCTTCGAGCGTGGCGTTGAACAAGGCGATCTGCTGCGGCGTTTTCGTGTCCGCCTTGTCGTCCGCATTGGCCAGATGCGTCATGAAGCGGATCGGGCCTTGAATGATCCGGCATTGCCGCAGGCGTTGATAGACGCCGGCGACATCGGCCGGGCGAAAACCGAGCCGGTTCATGCCGGTGTCGATCTTGAGCCAGACGCCGAGCTGTTCGGTTTCCTTACGCGCTTCGAGAATTTCGAGCTGCTGAAACGAATGCACGACCGTGTCGAGGCCTTGCTGCAAAAAGGCGTCCAGTTCCTCGCCGTTCCGGAAGCCTTCGAGCACCGTGATCGGTTGAATGAAGCCGGCGTTGCGCAGCCTGATTCCCTCATCGCCGCGCGCGACCGCGAACGCATCGACGCCGGCCAGCGCGCCGGCGATGCGTAGCAGGCCGTGGCCGTAGCCGTTGGCCTTGATCACCGCCATGAGTTTCGCGGCGGGCGCATGGCGTCTGGCAACGGCCAGATTATGGGCGACCGCCTCGGTATTCAGTACGGCATAGGCGGCGGGGATCATCGGGCGGCGCTCCCTGCCGGAAGATGCGTGGGGCTATTCATAAAAATCCTGGTCATACTGGCTGCCTGCGTAACTCTCGAAACGGGTGTATTGGCCGAGGAAGGTCAGGCGCACGGTGCCCAACGGGCCGTTACGCTGCTTGCCGATGATCAGTTCGGCGATACCCTTGTCCGGGCTGTCTTCGTTATAGACTTCGTCGCGGTAGACGAACAGGATCAAGTCCGCGTCCTGCTCGATCGCGCCCGATTCGCGCAGGTCCGACATCATCGGTCGTTTGTTCGGCCGCTGTTCGAGGTTCCGGTTCAACTGCGACAGCGCGATCACCGGCACGTTCAGTTCCTTCGCGAGCGCCTTCAGGCCGCGCGAAATGTCCGAGATTTGCTGCACGCGGTTGTCGCCGCTGCTCGGCGACTGCATCAACTGCAGGTAGTCGAGCACGACCAGACCGAGCGGGCCATGCTCGCGCACCAGACGCCGCGCCCTGGAGCGCACTTCGGTCGGCGTCAACGCGGGGGTGTCGTCGATGAACAGCTTGGTTTCGGCCAGCAGGCTCATCGCGGAGGTCAGCCTCGGCCAGTCGTCGTCTTCGAGTTTGCCGGTCCTGACCTTGTGCTGGTCGATGCGGCCCAGGGACGACATCATCCGCATCGCCAAGGCGTCGCCCGGCATTTCCATACTGAACACCGCGACCGGCATCCGGCTCTTGATCGCGATATTCTCGGCCATGTTCATCGCGATCGTGGTTTTTCCCATCGACGGCCGACCCGCGACGATGATCAAATCGGCCGGCTGCAGGCCGGAAGTCAGGCGGTCGAGATCGGTAAAGCCGGTGCTTGCGCCAGTGACCGAGCCTTCCTGCGCGAACATCACCTCGATCCGGTCGACCGCCTTCGCGAGCAGCGATTTGATCGGCTGGAAGCCGCTTTGTCCCTTTTGCCGCTGTTCGGCGATCCTGAACACTTCGCGCTCGGCGTTTTCGAGCAGTTCGGCGGTATCGCGGCCCTCGGTATTAAAGGCGGAGTCCGAAATGTCGGTGCCGATATGAATCAACTGCCGTAGCACCGAGCGGTCGCGCACGATATTCGCATAGCTGACGATGTTCGCGGCGCTCGGCGTGTCCTTCGCGAGCATGCCCAAATAGGCCAGGCCGCCGGCATTGTCGAGTTCGCCGATGGCTTCCAAGGCTTCCGAAATCGTAATGACATCAAAAGGAATCTGTTTGTCGGCCAGGTTCTCGATCGTTCTGAAAATCAGCCGGTGATCCTTGCGGTAAAAATCGTCGGCGGTGACTTTGTCCGCGACCGAGTCCCAGGTCTGATTGTCCAGCATCAGGCCGCCCAGCACCGATTGCTCGGCCTGGATCGAATTGGGCGGAACTTTTAATGAATCGTGCGCGTAGTCGCGCGGAAAGGTAAGGCTGTCAGGCATCTAGTCGGAAGATAAAAGAGTGGGTAATGATGGGTGGGGCAAGCGCCCTCGATTTGATATACTGTTATTTTATCAAAATTCGCGGTCACCCGGTGCGCGGTCTGGCGTATTGGAAAAATTCATTGGGAGTAAAAGATGCTGAATAAAGTTATGTTGATAGGGCGATTGGGAGCCGATCCCGAAGTTCGCTCGCTGCCGAGCGGCGGCCAGGTTACGACGATTCGCCTGGCCACCAGCAGACGATGGAGGGATAAACAGACGAACGAGCGCAAGGAGGAGACGGAATGGCATCGCGTGGTGTTTTTTGCCCGTCTCGCCGAAATCGCGGCCGAATATTTGCGCAAAGGCAGCCAGGTTTATGTTGAGGGCCGCATCCGGACCCAGAAGTGGCAGGGACAGGACGGGCAGGATCGCTATACGACCGAAATCGTTGCGGAAGAAATGCATATGCTGGACACCCGCAGCGGCGGCACCGCCAGCTTCGGCGGCGAGCAACCGTCATCGGGGTATGCGCCGTCGAGCCGGCCGTCATCGGCAAGAGCCGAGGCGCCGATGTCATCGGGCTCGATGCCGCCGCCACCCAGTTATGACGATTTTGACGACGACATTCCGTTTTGAAAACCAGCAGTTATATCTTTGTTGAGATGTTCTATCAAACCCGCATCATTGCGGGTTTTTTATGTGAAACTATGGAGGCATCGTCACAAAGGTGTGGACGGGGTTGTAAATCTCGTTCCGCGAGCGCCCCGCTTGGAAAAATTTGAACTATCTTTACTGCGGCGCGATATAGCCGGCAAGACGCCGTTCCTGTTGGCCTTTCGATCAAGCTTTCTTGTGACATCGGCTTGGCGCCTTCGAATCACCGTATCCACTTCGATTTATTCCGATGAGCACTATGAAAAATCGACTTCATGCCTTTCTGATCCATTTGCTAGTGTCGGCCGTGATCGCCAGCGGGGTGATGGCGGTCGTCTTTGGGGTTTGGTATCCGGCGCCGTTGCATGCGGCGGTCGGCGTGACCGAGATATTCCTGCTACTGATGGCGGTCGACGTGACCATAGGCCCCGTGATCACGCTGATCATTTACAACCCTGACAAGCCCTCGCTGAAATTCGACCTTGCGGTCGTCGCGCTGCTGCAAGTGTGCGCGTTGAGCTATGGCGTCAACACGGTGTTCGCGGGTCGCCCGGCGTTTATCGTATTCAGCAAGGACCGCTTCGAAATCTCCCGGGCATCCGATCTCGACCCCGCCAGCGTCGCCAAGGCGATGCACAACGGCAATCCGGCGGCCATTGCCGGCTGGACCCGGCCGAGATGGGTGGCGGCCCTGCCGTCGCTGGACCCGAATCGCAATCGGGATATTCTGTTCTCAGCCGTGCAGGGCGGGCCGGATTGGCCTTTGTTGCCCGAATTATTCGTGCCCTTGGCGCAAGTCAAGGAGCAAATATTGTCCAACGCGAAATCGATGCATGAACTGCGTGCATTATCCGGCAACAACGACGGCTCGAAGTTGTTGGCCGAGTGGCCGGACGGCAAGGCGAAATGGCTGCTTTTGCGCGGGAAAGTCAAAAATATGACGGTATTGGTGGACCCGGTTTCCGCCGCGGTGATTAAAATACTGGATATAGATCCGTGGGCTGCTTCGGCGGGCTAGATGAACAGGACGTCTTCGTATAACTGCTGCATCTGGCTGCCGATCAGCCAGTAGGTTTGCAGGCTTTCCAGCTGCCGATAGGCGCTGAATTTTTGGCCCCGGCGAAGGCTTCGGTCGACGGCGAGAGCACTTCGGCGATGAAGACGGGGTGCTGTTTGAAAAGAGGGTTGTCCCGGTCTTTGGGATCGCAGGTTACGACGACGTCCGGATAGAAAAACGCATTGGCCTTTTCGACGTTGACCTTCATGTCCGAAATATAGGCGCGGCAGGGCGAGCCTTTGAGCGCTTGTTTCAGCAGGAAAGCCAGGCTCATCGCAATCGTGACATGCGCATCGCTCGCGCCGACCCTGGCCCAGACCTCGCCGTCCGGGTATTCATGCTTGACTTCGGCCGACGCCTCGCCCTGCAAATAGTCTTCGGCGGTGAGCGGTAGTTTTTCTGTGGGCGATGGCATGGCGAAAGGAAGGGAGTCTAGGGTAGCTGCTCGATGAGTTCGATCGCGTTGCCGTCCGGGTCGCGGCAAAACAGCGCCCTGCGCCCCGATTTGCTGAGCGTGTAATGGACTCGATGATGTTCCAGCGATTCCAGCACCGGATTCAGCGACGCGACCGTCAGCGCGACATGGCGGTCGCGGCCGCCGTGCTCGGGACGTCCGGTGGTCGGGTCGGGATTGTCGAGTTCGAGCAGATGGAGTTGCTGCATCCCGGATTCGCCGACTTGCAGCCAGGCGCCCGGAAACGGCAGCGGCGGCCGTTCGATTTGTTTGAGCCCAAGCACATTGCGATAGAACACTAATGACTTTTCGGTGTTCGAGACAATCAGGCTGGAATGATGCAGATTCAAAAATTGGATTGGCATGGGAATACGGAGGATGAAAAGGATTGTCCGGAATTATACTTTATAACCCTCGGGCAATATCTTTCTTGATATCCTCGATATTCTCGAGTCCCACCGAAACCCTGACCAGGCCGTCCTTGATGCCGGCGGCGGCGCGCGCTTCCGGCGTCAGGCGGCCGTGGGTCGTGGTCGCGGGGTGGGTGATCGTGGTTTTCACGTCGCCGAGATTCGCGGTAATCGAGATCATTTCGGTCGCGTCGATCAGTTTCCAGGCGTGCTCCTTGCCGCCCGTCAGTTCGAAGCTGACGATCGCGCCGAAGTGGCTCTGCTGGGCTTTCGCGAGCGCGTGCTGCGGGTGCGAGAGCAAGCCCGGATGATGGACCCTCGCGACGCCGGGTTGCCGCTCCAGCCATTCGGCGAGCGCGAGCGCGTTGTCGCAATGCGCCTGCATCCGGACTGCGAGCGTTTCGAGGCCGGACAGGAAGGTCCAGGCGTTGAACGGACTCATCGTCGCGCCGCCGGTACGGAGGTATGGGTAAATATGCTTCTCGATGATCTCGTGATTCGCGACGACCGCGCCGCCGACGCAGCGGCCGTGCCCGTCCAGGTATTTGGTCGCCGAATGCACGACGATGTCCGCGCCGAGCGTGATCGGTTTTTGCAGGGCAGGGGTGCAGAAGCAGTTATCGACGACCAAGAGGCAGTCGTGCCGGTGCGCGATGGCTGCCAAGGCGGCGATGTCGGCGATCTCGGTCAACGGGTTCGACGGCGTTTCGAGGAATAAAAAGCGCGTAGCCGGTTTGATCGCGGCTTCCCAGGCGGCGGCATCGGTCAGATCGACGAAGTCGGTCGCGACGCCGAATTTGCCGAAATAATTCTGGAACAGCAGCACCGTATTGCCAAACACGCCGCGCGAGCAGACCACATGATCGCCGGCTTTCAAGAGCCCCATGCCGACCGCCATGATCGCGGCCATGCCGGACGCAAACGCGAGGCAGCGTTCGCCTTTTTCCATCAATGCCAGCCGCTCCTGAAACGCGGTCACGGTCGGATTGGTGAAGCGCGAATAGACGTTGCCGGGCAACTGGCCGGTGAAGCGCAAGGACGCTTCCTCGGCGCTGTTGAACACGTAACTCGAGGTCGGGAAGATCGGAATGCTGTGTTCGCCTTCCGGGGTGCGGCGATGGCCGGCGCGGATGGCCTGGGTTTCGAGGGCGTAGTCGTTCCAGTCGATGTCTTTCATGGCTTATTCGCAATTCTGCATTTCGATGATGAAATTCTCGGCATTGCGCTTGCTTTGGGCGTGGTCGTTGCGCAGGCCTTCGATGTGATCGAGATAGGCGTCGTCGATGTCACCGGTGATGTATTTCTTGCTGAAGCAGGAGGTATCGAAATGCTGGATCGCGGGATTGCCCTTGCGGACCGCGTCGATCAAATCCTGCAAATCCTGATAGATGATCCGGTCCGCGCCGATCGCCTTGCCGACTTCTTCCTCGGACAGGTTGTGCGCGATCAGTTCGTGCGCGGCCGGCATGTCGATGCCGTAAACGTTCGGGTAACGGACCGGCGGCGCGGCGGAGGCGAAATAGACTTTCTTCGCGCCGGCATCGCGCGCCATCTGGATGATCTGCGCGGAGGTGGTGCCGCGGACGATCGAGTCGTCGACCAGCAGCACGTTTTTGCCTTCAAATTCAAGACCGATCGCGTTCAGTTTTTGCCTGACCGATTTTTCGCGCATTTTCTGGCCGGGCATGATGAAGGTGCGGCCGATATAGCGATTTTTGATGAAGCCTTCGCGGAATTTGACGCCAAGCCGGTTAGCCATTTGCAGCGCGGCGGTACGGCTGGTGTCCGGAATCGGAATCACGACGTCGATATCGTGATCGGGCCATTCGCGCTGAATTTTTTCGGCCAGTTTTTCGCCCATCCGGAGGCGGGCCTTGTAGACCGAAATGTCGTCGATGATCGAGTCGGGACGCGCGAAATAGACGTATTCGAAGATGCAGGGACAATGATCGACCGTGTCGGAACATTGTCGGGCATGCAGTTCGCCCGATGCGTCGATGAAGACCGCCTCGCCCGGTTCGATGTCGCGGATCAGCTCGAAGCCGAGCACGTCGAGCGCGACGCTCTCGGAGGCGATCATGAACTCGGAGCCTTGGTCGGTCATGCGCTCGCCGTAGACGATGGGCCGGATACCGTGGGGGTCGCGGAAGCCCAGGATGCCGACGCCGGTGATCATGATCACGACCGCATAGGCGCCCCGGCAGCGGCGATGCACGCCGCGCACCGCTTCGAATACGTCATCCACGCTCAAATCCAGCTTGCCGAGGCTTTGCAGTTCGTGCGCGAACACGTTCAGCAGCACTTCCGAGTCCGAATCGGTGTTGATGTGGCGCTGATCCTCGACGAACAGGGCCTGTTTGAGTTCATCGGTATTGGTCAGGTTGCCGTTGTGCGCCAGGGTCAGGCCGAACGGCGAGTTCACATAGAAAGGCTGCGCTTCGGCCGAGCTGGTGCAGCCGGCGGTCGGATAGCGGACATGCGCGATGCCCATGTTGCCTCTCAGTTTCAACATCTGCGCATTGGTGAAGACGTCGCGGGCCAGGCCGTTCTCCTTGCGCAAATGCAGGCGTCCATTTTCGCAGGTCACGATCCCGGCGGCGTCCTGGCCCCGGTGTTGCAGCACGGTGAGGGCGTCGAACAACTCCTGGTTGACATTTTGATGAGAAACGATTGCAGCAATACCACACATAACGATAAATCTTAGCCTTAATGAATTAACGGTAACGAAGATAACCGGAGAAACCGGACGGAAAATGGTACTTGAACCAGATTATGCTGGTTTGAAAGGGCGGGATCAGGCTGGATTCATGCCACCAGTGTTGATCCGGTAAAGGCGTCAGGCCGGCGAGGATCACGGCGAGATTGACCAAAATCAGGCCGCGCAGAAAGCCGACAGGAAGGCCGGCGACATGACTGACAAGCGAAACGCGGGATCGCTTTGTTTCGTATGCCATCAAAAAAAACACAAAGCTGCTGACGGCCCATGTGATCATCGACATGATCGCGAAGGCGGCGGCGATTTGTGCGTTTCGGTCGGTGATCGGCGAAGTGATTAGCCGGGTGAAGTCGTCGGCAAAGTACCAGCCGACCACGCTCGCCAATGACCAAGTGAACAACGCCAGCATTTCACGGCCGAGGCCGCGCAACAGGCCGATCAACAGGCACAACGCGACCACACCGGCGATTGCGTAATCTATCCAGATCATCTGGTCGAACAGGTGCAGCGCGGCGGGGTCTCGCGTCATTATTCGGCGATGATGATCGATTTGATGTTCTGCTGGCTCAGGCGGCTCTTGATGTCGACCGCGCGCTGCTTGCTCAGCTCGGGGCCGACCCTGAGCCGGTAGATCGTGCCCTTGTCGGTGGTTTGGGTTTCCAATGTCGCCGGCAGACCCTGTTTGCGCAGCGCTTCATATTGTGACACGGCGTTTTCTTTCTTGGCATAGCTGCCGGCCTGCACGTACCAGCGCTCGAATCCCGCCGCGGGTTTGGCCGCTGCTGTTTTTGGCGTGGCGGCCGGTTTTTTCGGAGCGGGCTTCGCGAGGGTCTGCTCGATCGGCGGCGTGACCGGCGCCTTGACGGGCGCCGGCGACGGTTTTATCGGCGTACTCTTCGGCGCGGCCGGGGCTTTTCGGGGTTCCGGCGCATTGTTGATGATTGGCTTCTCCGGCACGGGCGCGTCGTCGACGGGTTCGTCCTGTGCGCCGGCGCTATCGATCGCGGCGGACGTTTCGATGCTCTTCTGATCCTCGGGCGGCGTCACCGGCTGACCTTCGGCCGCTTCATCGAGACGCTTTTCGAGGTTGGGGTCAACCTCGGCGGGCGGTTCGTAATCGCTGGACGGTTCCTGCAGCGCAGGCTCGACGCGTTCGGTATCGGCGCCATTGGCCGACGCCGCGGGAACTCGGTTGTCGGCGGACGGATTTTCGGAACCTGGGGCGTTATCGACGCCGGCCGCATCGGCAGGCAATTTGTTTTCGGGACCGTTCGGCGCGTTCGCCGGCGCTTCCGGAATCGTCATTTCGCTGACCGCCTGACCACTGGTGTCGACCGGATCGTCGAACAGCATCGGGATAAAAATGGCGGCAAGCGCCGTGACGACAGCCGCTCCGATCAATCGTTGTTTCAGTTCTTGATCCATTTCGTCATTCACCTTTGTCTAGTGCGGAGAGGCAATCGGATACCAAAAAGAATGATCCAAAAACCAGCAGCAGATCGCCTTCTTGCAGTTGGTTGTTTGCGACCGCGAATGCCTCGTTAAAATTTTGAAAGCCGAAATGCACGGCGTGGATGCCGCATTGTTCGAAAATGGCGCGCATCTGCGTTTCATTGGCTGCCCGGGGATTCGTCAGCGGGGCGAAAAACCAGTCGTAAACCCAGGGGCTCATCAGTTCGAGCACGCTTTTGATGTCCTTGTCCTTCATCATCGAAAACAGCGCGCGGACGCGCTGGTGCCGGTAATGTTCCCGCAGATACTCGACCAAGGTTTTTACGGCTTCAGGATTATGTCCCACGTCCAACAAAAGAGGAATTTTACCATCAATTAATTGAAAGCGGCCTGCGAGTTTTACATTTTCGAGGCCCTGGCTGATCGCCGCGATGCCGACCGGCAGGGTCGCCGATAATTGCTTGACCGCCAGGATCGTCGCTGCCGCATTCCGGTATTGATGCTCGCCTTGCAGGGCCGGAGGCGGCAAGTTCTCCAGATACTGATCCCCGAACCGCCAATTCCAGCCGGTTGCGGTTTTTTGATAGTCGAAGTCCTGGCCGAGGCAAAACAGGCGGGCGTGCTTGTCCTCGGCGCAGCGTATCAGCGAAGCGGGCGGCTTGGGATCGCCGACGATCGCCGGCGTCGCCGCGCGGAAGATGCCGGCTTTTTCGGCGCCGATCGCTTCGCGGGTCTGGCCGAGCCAATCAACATGATCGATGCCGATGCTGCTGATCAAGGCGACATCCGGGTCGATGATATTGACCGCATCGAGCCGGCCGCCCATGCCGACTTCGAGGATCTGAATGTCGACTGCCTGGCGGGAGAAAATATCGAGCGCGGCCAGGGTGCTGAATTCAAAATAACTGAGCGAGATGCCCTGGCGCGCCGCTTCGATGCGGGCGAACGCTTCGCAAATCAGCTCATCGGCGGCCGCAATGCCGTCGATTTTGATGCGTTCGTTATAGCGCAGGATGTGCGGCGAGGTGTAGGCGCCGACCCGGTAGCCCTCGGCCCGGTAAATCGCTTCGAGATAGGCGACGCAGGAGCCTTTGCCGTTGGTACCGGCCACGGTGATCGTGACCGGTTTGCGGTAGACGGGAGCGAGCGCGGCAAAAACGCGCGCAACACGTTCCAGGCCCATGTCGATTGCTAAAGGATGCAGGCTTTCCTGCCAAGCCAGCCACTCCTTGAGCGTATTGAAACGCGGCATCAACGCGAGGGTCGTAAGCGACTACTCGTCTTGTTCGCTGATCGGGCTTTCTCCGGCGGCGTCATCGACGCGTTCCGGTTCGGGCTCTTGCAGATATTCCAGGCGCGCCAGCGGCTCGATCTTGACCGGCGACAACATGTTCAGGACGCTGGCGATCTTGTCGCGGATGTTGCGACGGTCGATGATCATGTCGATCGCGCCGTGTTCCTGCAAAAACTCGCTGCGCTGAAAGCCTTCCGGCAGTTTTTCGCGCACGGTCTGCTCGATCACGCGGGGGCCGGCAAAACCGATCAGCGCGTTCGGTTCGGCCGCGTTGATGTCGCCGAGCATCGCAAGGCTCGCCGACACACCGCCCATGGTCGGGTCGGTCATGAACGAAATGTAGGGGATGCCCGCCTCGGACAATTTGGTCAGCACGGCGCTGGTCTTCGCCATCTGGAACAGCGAAAACAACGATTCCTGCATCCTTGCGCCGCCGCTCGCGGTAAACACGATGAAAGGACAGCCGAGCTCCAGGCTCTTGTTGACGCCGCGCATGAAGCGCTCGCCGACGACCGAGCCCATCGAACCGCCCATGAAACTGAAATCGAACGCGGCCGCGACGATGTCGGCCCCCTTCAACTTGCCTCTCATCACGATCAATGCGTCGCTTTCCTTCGTTTGTTTCTGCGCCTGCACGATGCGGTCCTTGTATTTTTTGCTGTCGCGGAATTTCAGCGGGTCGGTCGGCTTGACGCCCTTGCCGATTTCCTCGCGGCCGTCCTCGTCCAGAAAAATGTCCAGCCGGGTCCGCGCCGAGATGCGCATGTGGTGTTCGCATTTCGGGCACACATGCAGATTTCTTTCCAGTTCCAGATTGTAAAGAATCGCATTGCAGCTGGGGCATTTATTCCACAAGCCTTCAGGCACGGCTCCTTTT
>Ga0207968_100126_pt1 | contig 33797 bp, 25 predicted proteins | sample LakWasMet21_HOW5_2_FD_183867 | JGI IMG/M metagenome (GOLD analysis project Ga0207968, IMG submission 183867) | Freshwater sediment methanotrophic microbial communities from Lake Washington under simulated oxygen tension - Sediment Metagenome... | ecosystem: Environmental > Aquatic > Freshwater >...
GCGGAAACTGAACAGTTCTTCTTGAGTAATGTCTGCGCCGCGCATGGGTTCAATGCAATATATTTGAGATAAAATTATTTTATCATATATAACAATACATTAGGTTATTTATGCGCTTCTCGGTCAACGGGTTTATGCGGCTCTCGGCGGTGAGAAAATCAACAGCCTGCTAAGTGATTCAATTTTCATACCGTTTCCTTTGTAACAATGTCATTGGCCGGGTCATTTAACCCGCATGCCAGCCTGCGCGCCCGCATCTGGGCTCAACACCCACAAATCCTTCCCGCCCGGTCCCGCCGCCAAGACCATTCCTTCAGAGACGCCGAAGCGCATTTTTCTAGGCGCAAGGTTTGCGACCACGACGGTCAGTTTGCCTTCCAGGTCTTCCGGCGCGTAGGCCGTTTTGATGCCGGCGAAAATGTTGCGGGTCTCGTCGCCGATATCGATGGTCAGTTGCAGCAGCTTGTCCGAGCCCTCGATAGGCTGGGCCTTGACGATTTTGGCGATGCGCAGATCGATCTTCGCGAAGTCGTCGTAATCGATTGTCGCGGCGATCGGCTCGCAGGTCTTCGCTTTCGGCTGGGCGGGCGTTTTTTCGAGATTTTCTTTCGAGGCTTCGACGATCGCGGCGATTTTGTCGGCCTCGACGCGGGTCATCAACGGCTTGAACGCATTGAGCTGATGGTCGAGCAAGGGACCCGCCAGATTCGGCCAGGGCTGCGGGCCGATGTTCAAAAATTCTTCCGCGTTGGCCGCAAGCTGAGGCAGCACCGGGCGCAAATAGGCGGCGAGCAGACGGAACAGGTTCACGCCCATCGAGCAGACTTGATGCAGCTCGGCATCTTGGCCTTCTTCCTTCGCGATCAGCCAGGGTTTTTTCTCGTCGATGTACTGGTTGGCCTTGTCCGCCAGCGCCATGATTTCGCGCATCGCCTTGCCGAATTCGCGCGTTTCATAGTGATGAGCGATCATCTCGTTCGCGTCGATGAAGTCCTGCCACAAGCCGGGCTCCGAGCAAGTGGGCGCCAGCTTGCCGTCGAAACGCTTCGCGAGGAAGCCTGCGCAGCGGCTCGCGATATTGACGACCTTGCCGACCAGGTCGGAATTCACGCGCTGGGTGAAATCGTCGAAATTCAGGTCGATGTCGTCGACGCCGGCGCTGAGTTTCGCGGCGAAATAATAGCGCAGGTATTCGGGGTTCAGATGATCCAGATAGGTGCGCGCGGTGATGAAGGTGCCGCGCGATTTGGACATCTTCTCGCCATTCACGGTCAAGAAGCCGTGCGCGAAGATCGCGCTCGGCGTTCTAAGCTCGGCGCCGTGCAGCATCGCCGGCCAGAACAGCGCGTGGAAGTAGATGATGTCTTTGCCGATGAAATGGTAGAGCTCCGCATCGCTGTCCTGGGCCCAGAATTCGTCGAAATTCAGGCCCCGGTTGTCGCTCAGGTACTTGAAGCTGGCCATGTAGCCGATTGGCGCGTCGAGCCAGACATAGAAATATTTGCCGGGTGCGTCCGGAATTTCGAAGCCGAAATACGGCGCGTCGCGCGAAATGTCCCATTGCTGCAGGCCGCCTTCGAGCCATTCGGCCATCTTGTTGCGGACTTCCGGCTGCAGGTGGTCGCCGTCATTGATCCAGTCGCCCAGCATGCCTTCGAAATCGGTCAGATTGAAGAAGTAGTGCACCGACTCCTTTTCGACCGGTTTGGCGCCGGAGATCGCCGACACCGCGTTTTTCAGCTCGGTTGGGGAATAGGTCGCGCCGCAGGCTTCGCAGTTGTCGCCGTATTGATCCCTGGCGCCGCATTTGGGGCAGTCGCCCTTGATGAAGCGGTCCGGCAGGAACATGTTTTTGACCGGATCGTAGGCCTGGGTGATCGTGCGCGAGCTGATGTGGCCGGCGTCACGCAGGCGCTGATAGATCAGCGCGGACAACACGCGGTTTTCTTCGGAATGGGTGCTGTGGTAATGATCGAAGGCGACGCCGAATTCGGTAAAGTCGGCCAAGTGTTCCTTGCCGACCCGCGCGATCAGGTCTTCCGGCGTGATGCCTTCCTTGTCCGCGCGCAGCATGATCGGGGTGCCGTGGGTGTCGTCGGCGCAGACGTAATAACATTGCTGGCCGCGCTGCTTCTGAAAACGCACCCAGATATCGGTTTGAATGTATTCGACCAGATGCCCGAGATGGATCGGGCCGTTGGCGTAGGGCAGGGCGCTGGTGACTAATATTTTTCTATCCGACATGATCAGTAACAGGTGAATACGAAGACAAACAAGTCTGGTATTATCGCATAAATCAGGCATATCTTCCGAATATGGAAGTGCCTTGCCGAAGTGTTGTAAAATGACTCATATTCCGAGTAATTTAATAGGTTATTGCCTGCGAATTGTCTCGACCTCTCCATTCATTACCTGGAACAAACAATGTCTAGCATCGAAAAAATTGATGTCGAAAACTGCTTGAAAACCGTTCTCGACCCGAATCACGGCCTGGATTTGGTCGCCGCCAAGTCGGTCAAGTCAATTACGGTCGAGGGTTCCGATGTCGCGGTCAAGCTGGAGCTCGGCTATCCTGCCAAGTCCTACCTGTCCGAACTTAAAGCGGCGGTCGAGCAGCAGCTGAAGACGCTGCCCGGCATCGGCAGAGTGACTGTCGAAGTCACCGTCAAGATCCTCGCGCATGCGGTGCAGCAAACCCTGAAGCCGCACAGCCAGGTCAAGAACATCATCGCGGTCGCCTCCGGCAAGGGCGGCGTCGGCAAATCGACCACCGCGGTCAATCTGGCCTTGGCGCTGGCCGCGGAAGGCGCGAACGTCGGCATCCTCGATGCGGACATCTACGGCCCGAGCATTCCGACCATGCTGGGTTTATCCGGCTACCCGGTCAGCCATGACAATAAAACGATGCAGCCGAAGATCTCTTTCGGCATCCAGACGATGTCGATCGGTTATCTGGTCGAAGCCGGTCAGGCGATGATCTGGCGCGGGCCGATGGCGACCAATGCGTTGCAGCAATTGCTCAGGGACACTGCCTGGGATCATCTGGATTATCTGATCGTCGATCTGCCGCCGGGCACCGGCGACATTCAACTGACGCTGTCGCAGCAGATTCCGGTCAGCGGCGCGATCATCGTGACCACGCCGCAGGACATCGCGCTGATCGATGCGCAGCGCGGCCTCGGCATGTTCGAGAAAGTCAACGTGCCGGTTCTGGGCATCGTCGAAAACATGAGCATGCACATTTGCAGCCAGTGCGGCCATGCCGAAGCGATTTTCGGCGAAGGCGGTGGCGCGTTGATGGCCGAGACCAATCATGTCGATTTTCTCGGGGCGCTGCCGCTGGACATCCATATTCGCCAGTTTGCCGATTCGGGCCGGCCGACCGTCGTTGCCGATCCCGACGGACGCGCGGCCGCCATCTACCGGGAGATTGCGCGCAAGATGGCCGCCAGGTTGGCATTAAAAGCGAAGGATTTCAGTTCCAGATTTCCGAATATCGTGATTCAGAACACCTGATCATCGCGCCTTCGGATAGGTTTTCACGAGCCAGCATTGACAGGAGGCGTGTGTAGGATTGCGTAGCAAACGCCGGTAATCAGGATTTTGCATTAGTCCGTATGTTAATCTGTGAACCAGTTCCACGTCGAATCGGGCATTGAAGCTAGACTGCTTGCAAGGGTGTTGATAAAGCTTGCATCAGCACTGGATTTCCTGATTAGACGTGGAGAAGCAGATGACTTACCGATTCATTATTGCAGCCTGCCTGGCGGCGGTATTCGGCGGCGGCGCCCCGGTTCATGCGGCCGGTGAAGGTTTTTTGGATGCGAAATGGCTGAGCGGGCGGATTACCACGACGATCCATAAAGCGATCGATTGGTCGGGCCCTGGCCCTTGGGATCAATTAAAAAACGTCAAAATCGATAGCGGCAAGGACAATTGTTATGTGCGCTTGAATTGGGGCGGTCCGGGCTCCTTTGTTTATGACTTGGTCGCATACTGTCTGAACGGCAATGGGCTATGGGAGCGGGGAGAATATAATCCGCAGTTGTGGGAACTGAATGACGGCAAGCGCAGCATCGGTTCGGATCTCGGATCGCTTTACTTTGCGCAGAAAGGTAAAACTTTCCATGGTTTTCCGGAGAATCACGCCTTCATCGGTTACGATGGCGCGATGGTGCTGACGCCGAAATTCGACAAAAACGGCAATCTGAGCAGTGTCGTCGCCACCGTCAACGCCGGATCGATTTACTCATGGGACTCCGGTTCCCAAATTGGCGGCACCTCCCGCGCGGGCGGTCTGAAGTTGAGCCTGGTCAACACCGATGAGGTGCCCCAAGGCGCGATTGACTGTGCTGCCGGGACGACGCCGCTTTGTACCGAGACCAAGAACTGACAGGGCTACAAAAGGCGGTTGCGAACGATTGAAAAAAAGCCGTACCCTGGCGTACGGCTTTTTTTGAGCGGATGACAAGCGGCCGAACCTTGGGTTACCAGCTGCTGATTTCTTCGCCTTGACTGACCAGGATGATGTCGGCGGGGCGCATCGCGAACAGGCCGACACAGACCACGCCGGTAATGTCGTTGATCGTTTTTTCGAGTTCGATCGGATCCAGGATGTCGAGGTTGTGTACGTCCAGGATGTGATTGTGGTTGTCGGTCACGAAGTTTTCGCGCCAGACCGGCTGGCCGCCCAGTTTGACCATTTCGCGCGCGACATAGCTTCTGGCCATCGGGATCACTTCGATCGGCAGCGGGAATTTGCCGAGCACATCGACGCATTTGGAACCGTCGGCGATGCAGACAAATTTTTTGCTGGCCGCGGCGATGATTTTTTCGCGGGTCAGCGCGCCGCCGCCGCCTTTGACCAATTGCTTGCGCGGATTGATTTCGTCGGCGCCGTCGATATATATATCCAGGGTACCGACTTCGTTCAGGTCGAGCACCGGGATGCCGACTTTCTTCAGTCTTTCGGTGGTGCCGACCGAACTCGAAACCGCGCCTTCGATCGTGCTCTTATAATCGGCCAGCATGTCGATGAAATAATTGACCGTCGAACCGGTGCCGACCCCGATCAGCGGGATGTCCTTGACGTAGCCCAGGGCGGCGGCGGCGACTTTTTGTTTTAATTCGTCTTGCGTCATAAATTTCCTGTAGTGCTTGTGAGGGTGGATTAATCCGCGCGATGATACCGCATAAATCGGCTTTATTCAGCCGATTTTTAAAAAAATGATCGCTCGGCGGGAATCGCGGCAGGGATGTTCAGGCCAGCGCGAGAATGAAGTCCCATTGCGCCTTCGTGACCGGCATGATCGACAATCGGTTGCCGCGCCTAACCAGGGCCAGATCGGCGAGTTCTGTTTTCTCTTTCAATTCGTGCAGCGTGATCGTGCGTGGCAAATGCCTGACATACTTCACGTCGACCATGAACCAGCGCGGATTGTCCGGCGTGCTCGAGGGGTCGAAATGCGGATCGTCAGGATCGAAAGCCAGAAAATCGGGGTAGCCTTCCCTGACCACTTCCATGATGCCGGCGATGCCGGGCTCCGCGCAATTCGAGTGATAAAAGAAAACCTGATCGCCGCTCCGCATTTGGTCCCGCATCATGTTGCGGGCCTGATAATTGCGTACCCCGTCCCAATGTTCGATGCCGCCGGCTCGGCGGCAGAGGTCATCGATACCGAAGGTATCGGGTTCCGATTTCATCAACCAATAGTGCATTCGAGAGACTCCTTTGTTTGGGGGGGATTCGCATCATAGGCGGGCGTTATAGCGTTTTTGGACGCCCGCGTCCATTCAGCATAGATTGAATTTGACTATACTTTAACTGCGTTGCGCTTGTCGCGCACGCTCGGTGATTTACATTGCGAAACTGAACGGATAAAACAACCCTGATGGATATCTTAAGTGTCATTGGCGTACTGATCGGCATCGGCGCGCTGCTGTTCGGTAATTTTCTGGAAGGCGCCAATCTCGATTCCCTGGCCAACGGCCCCGCATTTATTATCGTATTCGGCGGCACGGTCGGCGCGACCTTGCTGCAGTTTCCGCCGCAGATTTTTATCCGCAGTTTGAAACTCGGATTATGGGTGTTTTTTCCAAAGAAAAAGGATTTGACGGTCGAGATCGACAAGATCGTCGAATGGAGCCAGCTGGCGCGCAAACAAGGCCTCCTCGGGCTTGAGGACAAGATCGACAGCGAGCCCGATCTGTTCATAAAAAAAGGCCTGCAGTTATTGGTCGACGGCAACGAGCCGGAAGACATCCGCGATGTGCTGGAACTGGAGATCAATAACCGCGAGGACGTGGATTTGCAGGGCGCGAAAATGCTCGAAGCGATGGGCGGCTATGCCCCGACCGTCGGCATGCTCGCGGCGGTGATGGGGCTGATCCATGTGATGGAAAACCTGTCCGATCCGCAATTGCTCGGTTCGGGTATCGCGACCGCGTTTGTCGCGACGGTCTATGGCGTCGGCTCCGCGAATCTGTTTTTCCTGCCGATGGCGAATAAGGTCAAAACGTATGTGTATGCGTCTTCGCAGGCCAGGGAAATGATCGCGGAAGGGTTGATCGCGATTTCACAGGGCGAAAATCCGCGCAACATCAAATTGAAGTTGAGCGGTTATCTGCATGAAAGGGAGAGCGTCAGCTTATGAAAAGGCGGCGTAGAAGGTTGCCGACCGAAGTGGTCAATCATGACCGCTGGCTGATTTCCTATGCGGATTTCGTGACCCTGCTGTTTGCGTTTTTTGTGGTCATGTATGCGATTTCCGCGGTCAACGAAAACAAATACAGGGCATTTTCGAAGTCGCTCGAAAAAGCCTTCATCGAAAAAAAACGCCAGGTCAGCGAACTGAAAGATGCGCTGGCCGATCCCGACAATACCGCAAGCCCAGTCGATGCGGCCGATGGCTGGGCGGCGGACAACCGGCAATTGCAGCATACGTCCGAGCAATTGACGCAAATATTGCAGGATCTGATTTCCGAAAATCTGGTGACGGTCAAAAAAAGCAAATACTGGATCGAACTGCAAATGAACAGCGAATTGTTGTTTTTGAGCGGTTCGGCGGAACTTGCCTCAACCTCGCTGCCGGTGCTCAAAAAAGTCGCGGAAGTCTTGAAGCCTTTGCCCAATCAAATCAATGTCGAAGGCCATACCGATAATTTCCCGATCGATACGTTCAAATTTCCGTCAAACTGGGAACTGTCGTCGTCCCGGGCCACGACCGTGGTCAGGGAGTTCATTAATGATGGCATCGATCCCCCGCGCCTGTCGGCGATAGGCTACGGCGAGTTTCATCCGATCGCGGACAACAGAATCGAGGAAGGCCGCTTCAAGAATCGCCGGGTCGTTCTCTTGATCATTTCCCAAGGTTATGCTCGCCACCGTTTGCTCGAAGAAACGCCGCTAAATGCCGAGAAGCAGCAGATACAGGGCGCCGCTTTGCCTCCTCAGTGAGCACGTGAATCGCCATAACGGGCTTCAAGATGTCCGGCAGCTTGATTGTTCATAAAACTGAACCCTACAATAGGGGCCTCTTTTTGCGTAACGTTGAACGGTCAAATTGTAAATGGACTATCCTTCCGAAGAAAACCGCTATCAGGCCGAACATGCCGGCCTTCTGATCAACAGCTTTCAAAAACTGCTTGGCAAGGAATTAATACCTGGCATCTCCAGCGATCAGGATTATGCTCGATCCTTATTCCATGCTTCAATTGCAGTCATAACACATGACACCGCGCCGGATCCGGTATTCAATTACGCGAATCTAAAGGCATTGGCGCTTTTCGAGATGAGTTGGGCGGAATTTACCCGCATGCCGTCGCGATTTGCCGCGGAACCGATCGACCGGGTAGAACGGGAAAAACTGCTCGCGTCGGTTAAGGCTCGAGGATTCGTGTATCCTTTTCAGGGCGTCCGGATAGCGAATACCGGACAGCGTTTTCAAATCCATGACGGCGCGGTTTGGAATCTGATCGATGCGGATGGGAAGTACCGGGGACAGGCGGCCTGCTTTTTTGCCTGGGAATATCTATAGTTGTCCTTGTTTTCGGTGTGAATCGAAAACCTGGATCTTGAATTTGAGTCATCATGAATAACGAATATAACGCCGCCGCGATCGAAGTCCTGAGTGGCCTGGAGCCGGTGCGCAAGCGCCCCGGCATGTACACCGACACGACGCGGCCGAATCATCTGGTGCAGGAAGTCGTCGACAACAGCGTCGATGAAGCGTTGGCTGGCCACGCGGACACGATCGAGGTGGTGCTGTACAAGGACGGTTCGGTGCGTGTCGGCGACAACGGCCGCGGCATGCCGGTCGACATCCATCCGGAGCAGGGCATACCCGGTGTCGAGGTGATCCTGACGCAATTACACGCGGGCGGCAAGTTTTCGAACAAGAACTATCAGTTTTCGGGTGGTCTGCACGGCGTCGGCGTCTCGGTCGTGAATGCGTTGTCCGCAGCGCTCGAGGTCGAGGTCAAGCGCGGCGGCAAGATTTACCGGATGGCATTCGCCGACGGCGAGAAGCAGAGCGAGCTGGCCGAAGTCGGCACGGTCGGCCGTAACAACACCGGCACGACGGTCACCTTTCGTCCGAACGAAAAATATTTCGATTCGAGCAAGATCTCGGTGACCCGGCTGAAGCAGAACCTGCGCGCGAAGGCGGTGCTGTGCCCGGGCTTGACGATCAGCCTGAAGGTCGAACAGCCGGAAGAAGACATCGTTTGGTGCTACCAGGACGGCCTCAGGGAATATCTGCTCGACCGGATCGGCGCTATCGACTATCTGCCGGAGCAGCCGTTCATGGGCAACATGGCGGCCAATCATGAGGCGGTCGAATGGGGCATCCTCTGGGCGCTCGAAAACCCGGCGGAAATGCTCGCCGAAAGCTACGTGAACCTGGTGCCGACCGCGCAGGGCGGCACCCATGTGAACGGGCTTCGCGCCGGTCTGACCGAGGCGATGCGCGAGTTTTGCGACATCCGTAACATCCTGCCGCGCGGTGTGAAGGTCGCGCCCGAAGATGTCTGGGAGAATTGTCATTTCGTGCTCTCGGTCAAACTCGAGGATCCGCAGTTTTCCGGGCAGACGAAGGAAAGGCTCAGCTCGCGCGAATGCGTCGCCTTCGTCTCCGGCGTCGCGAAAGACAGTTTCAGCCTCTGGCTGAACCAGCATCCGGCCGAGGGCGAGAAGATCGCCGAAGTCATCATTGCGAGCGCGCAGAAGCGCCTGCGCGCGAACAAGAAAATCGTGCGCAAGAAAATCACCTCGGGCCCGGCCTTGCCCGGCAAGCTGGCCGATTGTTCGGCGCAGGACATCGGCCGCACCGAGCTGTTTCTGGTCGAGGGCGATTCGGCCGGCGGCTCGGCCAAGCAGGCGCGCGACCGCGATTTTCAGGCGATCATGCCGCTGCGCGGCAAGATTTTGAATACCTGGGAAGTCGATTCGAATCAGGTGATGGCGTCGCAGGAAGTGCACGACATCGCGGTCGCGCTCGGCATCGAGCCGGGCTCGGACGATCTCGCCAATCTGCGCTACGGCAAGGTCTGCATCCTGGCCGATGCGGACTCCGACGGCAACCATATCGCGACGCTGATCAGCGCGCTGTTTTTCCAGCATTTCAATGCGCTGGTCAGGGCTGGTCATGTGTTCGTCGCGATGCCGCCGTTATACCGGATCGACGTCGGCAAGCGGGTGTTCTATGCACTGGATGAAGCCGAGCGTCAGGGCGTTATGGACCGGATCAAGGCCGAGAAGCTCAAGGGTCAGATCAATGTGCAGCGCTTCAAGGGGCTCGGCGAAATGAATCCGGGACAGCTCCGCGAAACCACGATGAACCCGGATACCCGTAGGCTGGTACAGATGACGGTGGCGGAGGATGACGACACCGGCGCTCAGTTCGATCTGCTCTTGGCGAAAAAACGCGCGTCGGACCGGAAAGTCTGGCTGGAGACCAAGGGCAATCTGGCGGACATCAAGTGACAGAACGGCCTAGCCGCAGCAGCGGGTTTTGCCGGTAATAGAGGCAAAGCTGCGCGTAAACGGCCGCAAATTCTGTCTGCAGGATGTCCGGCGCGCAGAAAAAATATTCGCTGATCACCGCGAAAAATTCGGCGGGGCTCTCCGCCGCATAAGGGTCGATGCGGGGGCGGTGATGATGCTCGACGCGCCGGAGCAAGTGCTCATAAGCGGTGCTGAGCGCCTTGGACCACGCCGCGACGGACATGCCGACAGGCAGGGGCGGGTAGCCGTCGGCCGGCCCGTTCAGCATGTCGAGCTTATGGGCGATTTCATGAATCACCACGTTGCGTTCGGATCGAGTCTGCCGTAGATCCTGTTCGATTTCGTCCCAGGATACGATCAAGGGGCCGCGCGACCAGGATTCGCCGCTTAACACCCGTTCCTGATCATGCACGATGCCCGTCGGATCGGTTTCATCGCGGCGGATTCGAAACGCCGACGGGTAAACGATCACTTCGGTCCAGCCCTTTAGGCAGCTAAATCCAAGACCTAGTATCGGCAGGCAGGCGAGCGCGGCGATCGTGACGCGCATCGCTTCGGAGAGTTCCAGGCCCTGTACCCCGATCAGCTTTTTTTCGTAGAGAAACAGCGTCGCCAGTTCGTGCAGGTGCGCTTTTTCGACCGCGCTGAACCCTTGTATCGCCGGGGTCGTTGCGGTAACTTGCTGCCAGAGGGGCCGGTCGATCGGATGGCGATGCAGGATCGTGCGCAGGCGCAGGCGTTTGAACCAGTTCATCGTTGCCTTTGGGAAAAGGCCGTTTAGGCGCGGACCCCGGAGAACAGTTTTTTTCCTAGCCGGTGCGCGATCAACAGTCCGATCACAATGCCCAATCCGTCGAACATCAGGTCGGCGAACTCGGCTGAACGCCCGGGGAGGGTCAGTTGCCGCCATTCGTCCCAGAGAGCCACGCCGATACAAAACAAGGCGACCGGCAAGCGGGCGCGCGGGCCGAGTCCAAAAGCCAGGAGGCCTGCGAGTACCGCGAACCAGGACAGATGCGCGAGTTTATCCCAAGGTGCCTTGAAGAGCCCCGCCGCTTCCGGCTGGTTGCCGCCCCAAATGAATAGACCGAACAGGATCGATGCGAGCAGCAGCGCTAGCCGTTTCAACAGCAAATAGGCCGATGGGGAATGAATTTGATAGTGCACGGCGAGCTTCGTCAATAGATGAATCATGGTTATCCGCTATGTGGGTTTGAAGTTTGCCAGCGCCAGGCATCGAGGCACATTTGCGCGAGACCCCGGCTTGCTTGCCAGCCGAGTTCCTGTTCCGCGAGCCCTGGATCCGCATAGTAGATCGCGATGTCGCCGGGACGGCGCGGCGCAAATTGATAAGGCACCGGACGGCCGCTGGCTTGCTCAAACGCCCGGATCATCTCAAGCACGCTGTAGCCCTGGCCTGTACCCAGATTATAGGTCAGCACGCCGGTTTGCGTGCTCAGTTTTTCGAGCGCCTTCAGATGGCCCAGCGCCAGATCGACGACATGGATATAATCCCTGACGCCGGTGCCGTCGATCGTGGCATAGTCATTGCCGAAGACCGACAGTGCTTCGCGCCGGCCCTCGGCGACCTGGGCGATATAAGGCATCAGGTTGTTCGGAATGCCGTTGCAGTCCTCGCCGATCAGGGCGCTGGGATGCGCGCCGACCGGATTGAAATAGCGCAGCAGCGCGATGCGCCAGCGTGAATCGGCGGCCGCGAGATCGCGCAGCATCTCTTCGACCATCATTTTGCTGCGCCCGTAGGGGCTCATCGGCGACAGCGGGAACCCTTCCCGAATCGGCACCGATGGCGGCTCGCCGTACACGGTCGCGGAAGAACTGAACACAAAGGCATGGACGCCGAATTTGGCCATCGTTTGCAGCAGGATCAGGCTGCCGAAGACATTGTTTTCGTAATAGAGGAGGGGATCGGCGACCGATTCGCCGACCGCCTTCAGTCCTGCGAAATGGATCACCGCGTCGATCGCTTGTTCGGCAAAAACCGCCTCCAGCCCGGCGCGGTCGCGGACGTCCCTGTCGATACAGAGAACCGATTTGCCGGCGATGTCCTCGATGCGCCGCAGCACCGAAGGTTTGCTGTTCCGGAAGTTATCGAGCACAATGACGCGATAGCCGGCCTGCAACAGTTCGACGCAGGCATGCGAGCCGATATAGCCGGCACCCCCGGTCACGAGAATGGTATTTATCTTCATCAATCAGGATTTGTAAGCATGGGGATTGGGGAAAAGGCGAAAAACCGTAAGCATCAGGCTCGGTGTAGGCGCTATTATATGCGTTATCGATGACAGTTTCAGAACTCAGGATAATAAACGAAAAGCGCGTGACCGAATTAGAATTATTTTTCAGCAGCGAAGGCGGCCTCGCGCAGACGATCAAGGGCTACCGGCCGCGCGCGCCGCAAATCGAAATGGCCCGGGCGATCGCGGCCGCGATTCAGTCCCGCCGGCATCTGATCGCGGAGGCCGGCACCGGCACCGGCAAGACCTTCGCGTATCTGGCGCCGGCGATCTTGTCCGGCGGCAAGGTGATCATCTCGACCGGCACCAAGAACCTGCAGGATCAGTTGTTCAACAAGGATTTGCCGGTGCTCCGGAAGGCGATCAAGACGCCGTTTCTGGCCGCGCTGCTGAAGGGCCGCGGCAATTATCTGTGCCTGTACCGGCTCGAAAATGCGCTGAATTCCGCGTACGGTGTCAGCAAGGAGGACGCGGATGCGTTGACCAAGATCAAGTCCTGGTCGAAGCGCACGCAGACCGGCGACATTGCCGAAATGGACGGCGTGGCCGAGGCAAACCCGGTCTGGCATCAGGCCACGTCGACCGTCGAAAACTGTCTCGGGCAGGATTGCCCGGCCTATGCCGACTGTTTTCTGGTCAAGGCCCGGAAGGAGGCGCAGGAGGCCGAAATTCTGGTCGTCAATCACCATTTGCTGTGCGCGGACTGGTCGATCCGGGACGGCGGCTTCGGCGAACTGTTGCCGAAGGCCGACGTGATCATCGTCGACGAAGCGCATCAACTGGCCGCGACCGCGTCCGACTTCTTGGGCATCAGCGTCGGCAGCAGGCAATTGAACGATCTGGCCGGAGACGCCCTGATCGAGTATTTCAAGGACGCGACCGACCTGCCGGCCCTGCGCGCGGCCTGTGAAGAACTGGAGCACGGCTGCAAGGACCTGCGTCTGGCCTTCGGCATCGAACTGAGGCGCGGCGAATGGCGGGACATCGACAGCAATCCGAAGATTACCGGCGTGCTGGCGGAGGTACAGGCGCAATTGCAGCGTCTGACCGGAGAGCTCGAACGGGCGTCGGTCAAAAGCAAGGGGCTGGAGTCGTGCTTCAAGCGCGCCGAGGAACTCGCGCAGCAGCTGAAGATCATCTCCGCAGATCCGGGCGGCAAATGGATACGCTGGTATGAAACGCATCGAAAATCGGTGACCCTGAGCCGGACGCCGCTCGACATCGCCGCCGAATTCCGAAGCTTCATGCAGTTCAGCAAGGCCGTCTGGATTTTCACCTCGGCGACCCTGAGCGTCGCGCAGCGCTTCGATCACTTCGCGAACGGTCTCGGCATCGGCAATGCCGATAACGCGCGTTGGGACAGTCCGTTCGATTACGCGAGCCAGTCACTGTTCTATCATCCGAAAGGTCTGCCGCAGCCGGATCATCCGGATTTCACCCGCTTGATCATCGATTTCGCGGCGCCGGTCTTGCAGGCCAGTCGGGGCAGGGCGTTTTTTCTGTTTACCAGCCATCGCGCATTGAAGGAAGCCGCCGAACTGCTGGCCGATAAAATCCCCTATCCGCTGCTGATTCAGGGCAGCCGGCCGAAAGGCGCGCTGCTGGATCAGTTCAAGAGCACCGACAATGCGGTGTTGCTCGGCACCTCGAGTTTCTGGGAAGGCGTCGATGTGCGCGGCGAGGCGCTGTCCTGCGTGATCATCGACAAACTGCCGTTTGCGTCCCCGGGCGACCCGGTGTTGAAGGCGCGGATGGAAGCGATGAAGAGGCTGGGCCGCAATCCGTTTTTCGAATACCAGTTGCCGGCCGCGGTGATCGCGCTCCGCCAGGGCATCGGCCGGCTGATTCGCGACGTGACCGACCGCGGCGTGTTGATGGTTTGCGATCCGCGCCTGTTGAAGCGTTCCTACGGCCAGATGTTTCTGGACAGCGTGCCGGCGATGCAGCGCACGCGCGATATCGCGGAGGTGCAGGCGTTTTTTGCGCGGGAACGGGCAACGTCCGCGGAAACGACTTAGCTGCGTCTATGCGCGCTTCAAGACGGCGTCCGTAACTTGGGCCGAGGCGAGCAGGGCGCCGAATTCCGCGACCGGCAGCGGATGGCTGACCAGAAAACCTTGATATAAATCGCAGCCTTTTTCTTTCAGGAAGGCCAGTTGGGCCGGCGTTTCGACGCCTTCGGCCAGCACCTTGAAACCCAGGATATGCCCCATCGCGATGATCGTGGCCGCGATCTCCATGTCGTCCTGCTGATCCGGAATGTCGTCGATGAAGTTTTTGTCGATCTTCAGCACGTTCAACGGGAACCGTTTCAGATAGGCCAAGGACGAATAACCGGTGCCGAAATCGTCGATCGCGAGGCGCACGCCCTGCGCGCGCAGGCTGTGCAGGATCTCGATCACATCGGACTGACGCTCCATCAGGCCGCTCTCGGTCAATTCCATCTCCAGATGGGCGGCCGGAAAGCCGGTCTCTTCCAGCACCTCCGCGACCAGGGCGCTGAGGTCGCTTTGCCGCATCTGATGCTGCGACACGTTGACCGCGAGCGAGATCGGCTTGAAACCTTTATCGAGCCATTCCTTGCCCTGACGGCAGGTTTCCTTCAGCACCCAGGCGCCGATGGCCTGAATCAGGCCGGTCTGTTCCGCGACAGGAATGAAACGGCCAGGCGAAATCATGCCTTCGACCGGGTCTTGCCAGCGGGCCAGGGCCTCGGCGCCGACGATTTCGCCGCTGGCAATGTCGATTTGCGGCTGATAATAAACGAGCAGCTCATTCTGCAGCAAGGCCCGGCGCAGGCGCGCTTCCATGTCGATGCGCTGGCGCGCGGCCTCGGTGAATTCGTTCGAGAAAAACGCGAAACGGTTGCGTCCGCCTTCCTTGGCCTTGTACAACGCCGCGTCGGCTTGCTGCAAGAGTAACTCGGGCGTATGGCCGTGCTGCGGATAAAGGCTGATGCCGATGCTGGCGCCGATCAACACTTCGCCGGCATGCGGAATCGACCAGGGTTCGCCGAGATCGGCGATGAGCGCCTGGGCGATGCGAGCGGCATCTTCCGGGCGCGCAATGTTTTCGAGCACCACGGTAAACTCGTCGCCGCCCAGGCGCGCGACCGTATCGATGTCCCGCACCCGGTTGACCAGCCGGTTGGCGACCAACTGCAATAACTGGTCGCCGACCAGATGGCCAAAGCTGTCGTTCACATCCTTGAAGCGGTCGAGATCCAGCATCAACAGCGCCAGTTGCGTGCCTTCACGCTTGGCGCTGTCGATGCTGTGTTCGAGGCGGAAAAACAGGCGCAGCCGGTTCGGCAGCGAGGTCAGCGTGTCATGGTGCGCGAGAAATTCGAGCTGCGCTTCGGAGGCTTTGATCTGGGTAATGTCGGCAAAGACCCCGACATATTCGCTGACATGGCCGAAGCTGTCGCGTACCGCGCTGATATTCAATAATTCAGGGTAGATTTCGCCGTTCTTGCGCCGGTTCCAGATTTCACCCTGCCAAAAATTGTGGGCATTGATCGTTTCCCAGAGGTTGCGGTAGAACTCCCGGTCATGGCGTCCCGACGACAACATGCTGGCGCCTTTGCCGATCGCGTCTTCTTCGCTGTAGCCGGTAATCGCGGTAAAAGCGGGATTGACCTTCAGGATGCGGCGCTTGGCGTCCGTGATCATGAAGCCTTCCTGACTCTGTTCAAATACGGTGGCGGCCAGCTTGAGCTGCGTTTCGGCGCGTTTGCGGTCGATGGTCAGCGCGGCGTAATGCGCCACCGTGGCGAGCAATTTGCGGTCGTAATCAGTCGGCAACGCCGGCGCGCGCTGGTAGACCGCGAAGGTGCCGAGCACCTTGTTGCCGGCGCCGCGAATCGGCTCCGACCACCAGGACGCCAGGCCGGCCTGATCGAGCAGGATGTGGATGTCGGCGCAGCGCGGGTCTTCGGCGACATCGCCGGCAATCGCGCTCCGACCCTGGCTGGCGGCGTAGCCGCAGCAACCGAGTGTGTCGCCGACCGGCAGGCCATCGATACAACTCTTGTAGAAGTTGGGCAGGCTGGGCGCGGCGGCCAGACGCAGATAGCGGCTGTCATCGTCGAGCAGCAGCAGCGCGCAATGAGAGGCCGGCTTCAGGCTTTCGACCTTGTGCGTGATCGCGTCCAGAATCTCGGCCAACGGCATGTTGCTGGTCATGCATTCGAGCATGAAGCCGCGCAATTCTTCCAGGCTTTGCGCGTGGCGGCGTTCGGTCAGATCCATATTGGTGCCGGATATGCGCACGACCTTGCCGTCCCTGTCGCGCGAGATGAAACTGCGTTCCAGGATGGGGACATAATGACCGTCTTTGTGGCGCAGGCGAAATTCGACCGCATGCGTGCTCTGTCCGCTGTCCAGCGCGTTGCGTAAATCCTGCTGGATCGCATCGATGTCGTCGGGATGCACCAGGCTGTGCCAGAGCTTCGCGTCGCTTTGCAATTCGTCCTCGTCATAGCCGAGCATGCGCCACCATTGCGGCGAATAATACAGGCGATTCTTTTCCAAATCCCAATCCCAGGGTGCGTCGCTGGAGCCCTTGATCGCGAGCATCAGCCGGTTTTCCGATTCCTGCAGGGCCTGTTCGGCGCGTTTACGCTCCGAGATGTCGCGGGTCACGGCCAGCATCATCGTGATCGCGCCGCTGGCATCCGGCAGCGGCGCGGCATAGGTTTCGAGCCAGCGCCGCGTGCCCTTGTGGCCGATGATTTCGAATTCGAGCGAGACATGCTGCCCGTTCAAAACCCGCTGGTGCAGTGCGATAAAGGCGTCGCGATGCTCGGGCACCACGAAGTCGACCAGCAGCTTTTGCTGTGCGCTGGCGAGCGAATCCACTTCGAGCATGCTGAGCCCGGCCGCGTTCATGTTGATCAGGCCGCCCTTCTGATCGATGACCTTCACGCATTCGGGCTCGGTTTCGATCACGGTCCGTAAAAACTGTTCGCTTTTTTGCAAGGACAGTTCGGCGTGCCGGCGTTTCTCTTCGCGGTCGAAATTGTCCATCGCGAAACCGATGTCCCAGGCCATTTTGAGCAGCAAGTCGCGCACATCCTCGTCAAACGCGTCAACCTTATTCGCATAGAGGCAAAAGATGCCGACGACGGCGCCGTGTCGCCGAATCGGCAGCGCCGCCGACGCGAGCCATTGCTGGTTGACGCCGCAGTCATGCCACGCCTTGGCGGCAGGATCGCAGTCAAAATGCTGGCACCAGATCGGCCGGTTTTCGCGGATCGAGGCGCCGACCGGGCCCTCGCTCAACGGATTGGCCGGATCGGCCGAAATCTGAATGCCCGCCAGGAACTCGGCCCCGGCGCCGGCGCCGGCGACAGGTTTTACCTGTCGCGTGTCCGGATCGATCAGACCGATCCAGACCATTTTCATGCCGCCGAATTGCACCGAGTCGTTGCAGATTTGCCGGAACAGGTCCGCCTCGGTGACGCAGCGGACGATGGCCTGATTGCAATGGCTCAACGCGGCATAGAGTTGGGTGAGCCGCTGGATCTTGACTTCGGTCGCTTTGCGTTCGGCGATTTCACTTTGCAGTTCCCCGGTGCGCAGCCTGACCACGTCCTCGGTTTGCAGGGTCCTGCCGGTCAGCATCAACAGCCCGACGCCGGTCATGCCGGTGAGCATGAAACAACCCAGAATCAGCCACCAGATGTGCCAGTGCAGTTGCTCGCTATAAAATTCGGGTGCGGCGGCATACATGATATGCCATGTCCGGTCGGCGATAGTCAGCGGCAGCGATTTTTCGAGCTTGGGAAAATCCAGCGACAAGGTCGGCATGCGCCGCGTTTCGTTGAATAACTCGTCGCGCTTGTCGGTGATTTTGAGCAATAACCGGAGGTGTTCGAATCGATTTTTGACCGTATCGATTTTCGGATGAATCTGAAACACCGTCGCGACGAAGCCGCGTAATGCCGCGCGGCGCTCGGCCGATGTCGCCAGCGGCCGGTCCGTCTGGTAAACCGGGGAGTAAATCGCCGCGCTGGGCTGGCTGGACGGGTCTTGCACCAGGCGGATCAGGCCGGACAAGGTCGATTGGGCCGTATCGGCGGCTTTTTGGATCGCGGCGAACGAGTTCGGCTTCGAAGCGATGTCCAAACCGCGCGCCCGTGCGTTGGCAGCGCGGGGCTCGGCGTAGGTGATCGGAAAATACTCGCTCTTGAGCGGGGCGGTTTGCCTGCCTGACGGGCTTGCCGGCGCCTCGATGTGAAAAGCGGCGCCGAGCCTTTCCTCGTGGGCGGCGCGCTGCTCGGCGCCGATGCGCGGTATCCATTCGAGCGCATGAATGTCCGGATGCTCCGTCAACAGAGCCTGGGTAAATTTCCTGAATTCCTCCGCGCTGACCGTGTCCGAGCTGTCAAAAAAGGCTTTGATCTGTTGATTGATGGCGATGAAGCGGGTAAATTCATTTTGCAAGGCGATGTGCAGCAGGCTGCAATGCTCTTCGAAAAGCGAGCCGATGCGTTCCTTTTCCTGCTGTTTACCGAAATGCAGAATCACGATCACGAGCAATGAAAGGATGATCAACGGCAGGGCGACCGAATTGATCCGCATGCTTTGGCGGTTCCGCAGCACGCCGATGAAACATAGCAATAACGGCGCGAAAATCAGCACGCCGACGGTGTCGCCAATCCACCAGGTCAGCCAGCTGACCGGTAGGTCCTGCCAGGTCAGGGCGCCTTGGGCGTAGAGGGTGATCACGCCGGCCGAGGCGGAGACGACGCAACTGACCGGGCCGCCCAGCGCGATGAAGCACAGGATGCTGCGATCGTCGGTTAAGGGATTGTCCGCGCCGACATAGCGCCGGGTCAGCCAGGCGCCCAGGCCGGCCTGCAGGGTCGCGGCGATGCTGGCGATGCCGCCGACGAGGAACGAGAAAATCAGGCCGTCAGGGCTCGTCTTGTCCAAAAACGAAAATATCTGCGCGCCGAAGGCGCCGGCCAAAATGCCGGGGACGACCTTGCGCCCATACGTGACCATGCCCGCAAAGGCAATGCCGGCCGCTGGCCAGATCGGGCTGGCGTGGCTGGGCGGAATCGATAGCAGGGTACCGAAATAACCGCCCAGAAAATAGCCGATGGCAAGCAGAATATTGATTCTTAACATATAAATGATTTGTACATGTTCAAGAAACCAGGCGACAACGGCAGCGAATCAAATGCATACCCTGGTCGAGTCAAGGAACATGTATGAATATAATAGCATTGTATTTTTCTAATAATCCTGCTTATACTGAATTTATCGATTTATTAAAGGGCCAAGCTAGATGCGCAAATTCGCTAAAATCGGCGAATCTGGCTGTTAAGTGCTTAACAATAAATCAACAGGTATTCGTGACTTTGTAATCCTTTGTTTTATGGCGCCGCTATAAAATGATGCATGTCAACTTTTTGTTAGGCGCTTAACGCCCAGGCTGCCGAGTGGGTTTGACTGGGTGGGTTCGAAGCGGCGGAATCCTGTCCATCCACCTGGGTTTGTCGATAGCGCAGCGTCCCGCTCGGTCGTTCTATCATTAAAAACTGCTTAAATCTATTCGTTTGACCACCGTTTTTCGAAATCTATCTTGATGTAGATAATATTAATTCAAACCCGGTGGAAGGCCCGCCCAGTAGTCGGCAGCAACGGCGTTTTGATGCCAAGTCCTGGACGCTACGCTCTGAATAGCCATCGTGTCCCTGTTTTTTACTAACTCCGGAAACTACGATGGAAAACTTGAGTGTCGACGCCTATTCGCCCAAAGAAATCGCCGTGCGGATCGAGAAAGCCGCGGTCAGCAAGAGTTTGCTCGATCCTGCCAGGGTGTTCGTGCTGGCGCTGTTGGCTGGCGCGTTTATCGCGTTCGCGGCGGCCTTTTATACGATCGTCGTGTACAACTCGACGATGAGCCCCGGCGTGACGCGTCTGGTTGGCGGCCTGGCATTTTGCCTCGGGCTGATTCTGGTGGTCGTGGCCGGCGCGGAGTTGTTTACCGGCAATAATCTGTTGGTGATGGCGTTTGTCGATCATAAAATCACCTTGAAGCAATTGCTGCTGAACTGGACGATCGTCTTCATCGGCAATTTTTTTGGCGCGCTCGGTGTCGTCTTGCTGATTTATTTGAGCGGACATTGGCTGACGGACGGCGGCGCGGTCGGCGCGAAAGCCTTGCAGATCGCGAATGCGAAGGTCAATATCGGCTTCGTTCAGGCGTTCGCGCGCGGGATATTGTGCAATGCGTTGGTCTGTCTCGCGGTGTGGCTGTGTTTCGCGGGGCACACGGTGACCGACAAAATTCTGGCGATCCTGTTTCCGATCACCGCCTTCGTCGCGATGGGCTTCGAGCACTCGGTCGCGAACATGTATTTCATTCCGGCCGGCATCGTCGCGCAATACGACATCGCGATCGTGAACGCCGCGCAGGCGGGCGGTTCGGCTCCGGATTATTCGCATTTGAATCTGGCCGGATTGTGCATGAATCTGCTGCCGGTCACGCTCGGCAATTTGATCGGAGGCAGTGTGTTTGTCGGACTGGTCTATTGGTTCATTTATTGCGCGAATGATCCGGATCAGCCCTTTTGTCGCGGAAGCTGGTAAAATAAGCGGTTATCGATTCAACTCCCATTTTATAAATGAGTACAAAACCCAGCAAAGACCTCGAAACCTTCGTAAACCCCGAGCCCGGCCGGAACTATACGATCCGTATCGACATCCCCGAATTTACCTGTTTGTGCCCGAAGACCGGCCAGCCCGATTTCGCGACGATCCGCCTCGACTATGTGCCGGCGGCGGCCTGCGTCGAACTGAAGGCGCTGAAGCTGTATATCTGGTCGTTCCGCGATCAGGGCGCGTTTCACGAGGCGGTCACCAATCAAATCCTGAACGACATCGTCGCCGCGATTCAGCCGAATTTCCTGCGCGTGCGCGCCGAGTTCAACGTGCGCGGCGGCATCTACACGACGGTCGTCGCCGAACATCGCAATCCGAATTGGCAAGCGCCAGAGCCGGTCCATCTGCCCTGAGCGCCCTCATGATCAAAGACATGCTGACCACGCTGCCGCAATATCTCCTGCCGCAGCACACCTTGTCGCGGCTGATGAGCCGGCTGACGCATTCGGAAAACGTCGCCTGGAAGAATTTCTTTATCCGGCAGATCATCCGTCATTACGGCGTCAATATGGAGGAAGCGCACGAGCCGGCTATCGAGGCGTATCGAAGCTTCAATCATTTTTTTACGCGCGAACTGAAATCCGGCATCCGGCCGTTGACCCGCGAAAATCACGCGATCGCCTGTCCTGCCGACGGCGCGGTCAGCCAGGCCGGCTCGATCACCGGCGGCACGATCTTCCAGGCCAAGGGCAAAAGCTTCACCGCCGTCGATTTGCTCGGCGGCAGCGAGGCGCGCGCCGCGCCGTTTCAGGACGGCGAGTTTGCGACGATTTATCTGTCGCCGAAGGATTATCACCGCCTGCACATGCCGCTGACCGGCACGCTGCGTGAAATGGTGCACATCCCGGGCCGTCTGTTCAGCGTGAATACCGCCACCGCGAATGTGGTGCCGGGCCTGTTCGCGCGCAACGAGCGCGTCGCGGCGATTTTCGACACCGAGGCCGGGCCGATGGCGTTGGTGCTGGTCGGCGCGATTTTCGTCTCCAGCGTCGAAACGGTCTGGCATGGCGTGGTGACGCCGCCGACGGTCGCCACGGTGCGGACCTGGCGCTACGACGACGCGGCCCCGACATTGCCCATCGGCGCGGAAATGGGCCGTTTCAACATGGGATCGACGATCATCGTCTTGTTCGGCAAGGACAGGGCGGTTTGGCGTGACGGTCTGACGGCCGGCGAACCAGTCAGGCTTGGAGAAATGATCGGCAAATGGCGGTAACGGCCTTCGGTGCCGGCATGAAAAAGCGCCCTCGTGGCGCTTTTTTTATGCGTGCGAATTTTGGCGGAGCGTGATCTTAGCCTGACACCGTATCATCGATGCATTTGATTTTAATGGGAGAGTATTGCTTGGAGTTTGGTTTCAGAATTCAATATACTACCGCTTGAAGGCTTGCGTCGAAGCGAGTTGCAACGACCCTCGCGCATGCTTTGTCGCATCGGCTTGATTGCCAGGATTGCGCGGTATGGCGACAAGATCATGGCAGGCCAATGCATGTTCGCTAATCACAAGAGGAGAAACATCATGAAACCGATCATCAATCCGCTGATCCACGGTTATCTCGATTATGTCACCGTCGCGGTTTTCCTGCTCGCGCCCTCGCTGTTGGGGCTGAGCGGCCTGGCCGGCATGCTCGCTTATGCGCTGGCGGTGATCCATCTGGCGATGACGCTGGCCACCGACTTTCCCTTGGGCGTCGTCAAACTCGTACCCTTCCGTATGCACGGCTGGGTCGAAAGGGTCGTCGGGCCCGCTTTATTGCTGGCGCCTTTTTTAGTCGGGTTCGAGGGCGCCGCGCGCGCGTTTTATTTTTTGCTCGGCGCGACGATCATCGTGGTCGGATTATTGACCGATTATGAGGCGACGGCGGCATAATATCTTGGGTTCCTCCCCCATCGAGGAGCGGCGAAGCCGGCTCCTCGATGCTTTTTGGCGAGGCCGACACCAGAGTCCGCGCTGCCTTCGAGCGGCCGCTTCGGTTTGATTCAGGTCTCTCGCCGAGAGACCTGGCCTTGGTGGCGCAGGTGCGGGCTTTGGTCAGGTCTTCAGGTTGACTTTATAGACGTAGGCATCGCCGCGAAAGGTGCTTTCGACATATTCGATCAATTGCTCCGTGGCCGAAAAGGTATGACGTTTCAGCAGCAGACAAGGGCTCGGTTGGTCGAAGCCGAACACTTTCGCTTCTTCGTGAGAGCTCATCACCGCTTCGATCGACTGCTCGGCGCGCACGAGCACTATGCCGCATTGATCCTGCAAAAAAGCGTACACCGAACCCCGGGTGTCCCAGACCTCCAGTTCCGGCGCCGCGGTCAAGTCGTACCAGGCGACTTCGCGGGTCATCGGCAAGCCATCGGCCATCCGCACGCGCACCAAACGCAAAAACGGCGACACCGAAGGCCGATTGAAAATGCAGGCGATCGTACGCTCGCTGACCACTTCGCATTGCAGCACGCGCGTCGTGGCGATTTTACCCTGTTCGCGCATTTCCTCGCTAAACCCCTTCAGCCGGCCCAGCGCCCGATTCATGCTGGGCGGCCCCTGGACGACCGTGCCGCCGCGTCCATGTGTACTCAATAGGCGATTGGAGCGCAATTCGTCATAACAGCGCTTGACCGTGGTCCGGCTGATCTGCATCGCTTCCGCGAGCGTGCGCTCGGACGGCAGGTTCACGCCCGATTTGAGATCGCCGCCTTCGATCATCGCGTTCAACTGGCGCTTGAGCTGCAAATAATAAGGCTCCGAGCTCTGTTCGTTGAGTTGCAGCCGGTTCACCAGATCGGTGACGGGATCGTTTTCTTGAAGCGTTTCGGCTTGAGGCATAGCTTTCACTCAATCAATAAGGCAGTAATTATGCCATTAAGAATAAGGTTTTGAAAATAAATGCGAGATAAGTCTCATTCTAAAATAACTTTAGCACAGCCTGGGCTATTGACACGCTCTTGGCAAATATGCCGGCGTTACTCTATCTTTAGCAGGGAACGCTCTAATGCTGGCGTGCATGCGGTCGGTATTTGCCGTGCCGGCGAGCATGAGTCCAAGTTGTTGACAAGTGTAGCAAATTGACGTTTAGTTATGGCTTAACCGATATCCGGTTGTAACCGTGAGGAGATGATATGGAATACCCGAACACCGTCTGGGAGCGTCTGCCGGAACCCCCCAAGCTGCCGATAGCGGTGCCGTATCTGGCGTTGATTTTTTTCGTGATGATTGGGTTATGGTCGTCTTTTTTCACGATCCCGGCCGAGTCCGAAGGCATCGTGCTGCGCTTTGGCAAATATATCAACAAGGTGCCGTCGGGACTGCATTTCAAGGTTCCGTTCGGCGTCGATAAAATTGTCGAAGTACCGACGCAGCGCCAACAAAAACTGGAATTCGGATTTTTCACGCCCGGCTATTCGAATCCGGATCAGATCGGCGATGAGCCCGAGCTCGAAAAATCAATGGTGACCGGCGACCTGAATTCGGCGCTGGTCGAATGGATCGTGCAATACCGGATCACCGAACCGGAGAAATATTTATTCGATGTGCGCGATCCCGGCCTGACCTTGCGCGATATTTCCGAAGCGATGATGCGGGAAGTCGTCGGCGACCGGACCGTCGATGAGATCATCACGATTGGGCGGCAGGAGATCGAGGACACCGTGCTGATGCGTATGCGCGAGTTGGCGAAGCGTTATCAGTTGGGCGTGACGATCAACCAGGTGCAATTGAAAAACGTGAATCCACCGCTGCCGGTGCAGCCTTCGTTCAATGAAGTCAATAGGGCGCAGCAGGACCGCGAGAACATGATCAACATCGCGAACGGCGAATACAACAAAGCGGTGCCGAGGGTGCGCGGCGAGGCCGATCAAAGGATACAAGCCGCCGAAGGCTACCGCTTCAAACGCATCAACGAGGCCGAAGGCGACGCCAAGGCCTTCACCTCGGTGCTGGAGCAATACATCAAGGCGCCGTCGGTGACCCGCACCCGTATTTATCTCGAAACCCTGGGCTATGTGTTGCCCCAGGCCCGGCAGCAGATCATCGTTGACGACAGCGTGCAGCAGATCTTGCCGATGCTGCCGTTCCCGACCATGCCTATGGAGGCAGGAAAATGATCCATTCCAACAAACTGATTTTAATTTGCGCGGTGTTGACGCTGTTTTTGCTGTTTCAGTCGGCCTATACGGTGAATCAGGCCGAACAGGTGATCGTCACGCAATTCGGCCGGCCGGTGGGCGATCCGATCACCGCTCCCGGCCTGCATTTAAAACTGCCTTTCATCCAGGACGTGAACCGCTTCGACAAGCGCTATCTGGCCTGGGACGGGCCGATGGTCGAAATGTCCACGAAGGATAAGACTTATATCCAGGTCGACACCTTCGCGCGCTGGCGCATTACCGACCCGATGCGTTACTACCTGCGTCTTCGCGATGAGCGCAGCGCGCAATCCCGGCTCGAGGACATCCTGGGCAGCGAGACGCGCACCGCGATCGCCCGCCATGAATTGATCGAGGTCGTGCGCACCGATAAGGCGCGCAAGCCGATGCAGGACGAAACCCTGGTCGTCGCGGCGGGTGAAGGTACGCTGGGCGTGCTGCGTCCGATCCAGGTCGGGCGCGCGCTGATCGAAAAGGACGTATTTCAAGCCGCCCAGCCGAAACTGGCCGAATTCGGCATCGAACTGCTCGACGTGCGTTTCAAACGGATCAATTACAATCAGCAAGTGCTGGAACGGATTTATGAAAGGATGATCAGCGAGCGTCTGCAAATCGCCCAGCGTTTCCGCTCCGAAGGCGAGGGCGAAGCTGCACGCATCAATGGTAAAAAAGAGCGCGATATCAATGAAATCGAATCGGCCGCCTATAAAAAGATACAGCAGATTCACGGCGAAGCCGACGCGAAGGCGACCGAAATCTATGCCCAGGCTTACACGCAAAAGCCCGAGGCGGCCGAGTTCTTCAAGTTTACCAAGAGCATGGAAACCTATCGGAAGATTCTGAACGAAGACGCGACCATCGTGTTGTCGACGAACAGCGATCTGTTCGAATTGCTGAAGCGGGTCGAGCAGAAGCGGCCGTAGGATGTTGGCGTTAAAGGCTCGGGGGCGTGGTTGATGCCGGCGGCAAAACCGTCTGGAAAGAAAAATTTCTAGGCTGACGTTAATCTGACAGACACTGCTAAAAAACCAGTGGCTGTCAGATGGGTTTGAACGACAGCAGTTTATTCGTCATCAAAAGTCAAAGTCAGCGTGACGTCGGAGTCGAGAGTTCCGCTCGCTGAAGGCAGAGCAAGAAAGTTGACACTGTCTTGTTCGTTAAAGGTGCCTTTGGCTTTTTTAAAGTCACCCGTGCCTCCCACTATCTTGCCTTTTCCGGGCCGGTTTGGTCCGCCAAGTCCTGAAAGTTTCCTGCAATCCGAATCAGATTGTTTGTTTATCCGCTGAGTTGTTTGCCGAGTGTACTGCGGCGCTAGCGGTACGCGTCGGTCATAAACCGGTGCGCCGCGCACAACCTTCATGCCAAGCTCTTCGGAACAAGCCACATTTCGATCCTCCGCGATGGCAAAATGCACCAATACGATGCGACTGGCATTGCTTTGGTGCTTCCAAGCTTGTGTTTTTTTTGCCGCAATGCCCTAGGCCTCAGCAACGGCTCAAGCTAAATCAATCAACGCGGAAGCAAAACAGGTTTGATTGAATTGGCATGCAACCTGCTTGTGCATTGCTCAATCGATTAACTTCTGAGAAATCATCATGTCGAATGCAAATTTTAATCTGTTGTCCTTTTCGGGAAGAATGAAGATTCTTCACATGACCTGGCTGGCGTTTTTCATCAGTTTCGTGGTCTGGTTCAACCATGCGCCATTGATGCTGGTGATCGCCAAGACCCTGAATCTGGACGATTCGCAGATCAAGACGATCCTGATCCTGAACGTCGCCTTGACCATTCCGGCGCGTATCGCGATCGGCATGCTGGTCGATAAATTCGGCCCCAAGCGGACCTATTCGATACTGCTGGGGCTCGGCAGCATTCCCTGTTTCATGTTCGCGTTCGCGAAAAGCTTCGAGCAATTGGCGCTGGCCCGCTTTTTACTGGGCTTTATCGGCGCCGGTTTCGTGATCGGCATCCGGATGGTCGGCGAATGGTTTCCGGCCCGTCAGATCGGCATCGCCGAGGGTGTTTACGGCGGCTGGGGCAATTTCGGGTCGGCGGCGGCTTCGGGCTCCCTGCCGGTGCTCGCGCTGCTGTTCGGCGGCGATGAAGGCTGGCGTTATGCGGTCGCGAGCACCGGCGTGATCGCGCTGGTGTATGCGTTCATCTATTACTTCAGCGTGACCGATACGCCGAAAGGATCGACCTATTTCAAGCCGAAAAAGTCGGGCGCGATGGAAGTGACCAGTGTCGGCGATCTGATTTTTTATATCATGATGACGATCCCGCTGTATGCGACCCTGTCGGTGCTGGCCTGGAAACTGTCGCCCGCCGGCGTGAACCTGTTGCCGGGCATGATCGCTTATTACACCCATGCAGCCATCTGGACGTTGTTCCTGTACAACGTCTACAAGATTTTTCAGGTGAATAAGGAGCATGTGTTTGAACCGGTCGAAGAGATTCACAAATACAAATTCAAGCAGGTCGCTATCCTGAATCTGTCTTATCTGATCACGTTTGGTTCCGAACTCGCGGTCGTGTCGATGCTGCCGCTGTTTTTCTTCAATACCTTCCATGAAACGCAAGGCGTCACGATGGTGCAGGCGGGTCTTTTGGGCGGTAGCTTCGCGTTCATGAACATGGTCGCGCGGCCCGGCGGCGGCTGGTTCAGCGACCGTTTCGGGCGCAAGCTGTCGTTGACGATCGTGACCGCGGGCGTGTTGATCGGTTTTTCGGTGATGTCGCAGATCGATGCGACCTGGCCGGTATCGGTTGCGGTAGGGGTCACCCTGGCCTGCTCTTTTTTCGTGCAGGCCGGCTGCGGCGCGGTGTATGCGATGGTGCCGCTGATCAAGCGGCGGATGACCGGCCAGATCGCCGGCATGGTCGGCGCCTACGGCAACGTCGGCGGCGTGTTGTTTCTGACCGTGCTGTCGTTCGTGACGCCGGCCGAATTCTTCCAGGCGATCGGGTCGGTCGCCTTCTTCGTGCTGATCGCGGTGCAGTTCATCGACGAGCCGAAGGGGCACATGGTCGAAGTTCAGGAAGACGGCACGATCGAGATGATCGAGGTGAATTAAAAATGCGGGCGAAAGGCGCGAGACCATCAAAAAATTTTAGTTTTGCGCCTTAGTTCAAGACCTTACGATGACCATGGCCAAATTATCCGCCAGCATTGCCTACGCCAGCGAACAGGGCGTCAAGGAAGAGAATCAGGATTTTGTCGGTTCCCTGATTCCGGAAGACCATCAGTTGACCTACAAAGGCATCGCGGCCGCGATCGCGGACGGCATGAGCGGCTGCGACGCGGGCCGGGAGGCCAGTCATTGCTGCGTCGCGGCGTTTCTGGATGACTACTACAGCACGCCCGAATCCTGGTCGGTCAAATACGCCGGCCAAAAGATTCTGTCGGCGACCAATTCCTGGCTGTACAGCCAGGGCCAGCGCCGTTATGAGTCGACCCACGGCATGGTCAGCACGCTCAGCGCGATTATTTTGAAGTCGAATACCGCGCATCTGTTTCATGTCGGTGATTCGCGCATCTATCGGCTGCGGGGCGGCAACCTGGAACAACTGACCCGCGATCACCGGGTCCGCGCCGGTAACGAACGCAACTATCTGAACCGAGCGATGGGCATCGAGCCGCGTCTGGAGGTCGATTATCAGGCGTTGCCGCTCCGGCGCGGCGATCTGTTCTTGATGACGACCGACGGCGTGCATGACTTCATCGACGAGAAGTCGTTCAAGAAGCTGCTGCTGGACGTCGGCGATTTGACCGCCGCCGCCGCCGGCATCGTCAAAAAGGCCGCGGACAATCACAGCGATGATAATCTGAGCTGCCAGTTGCTCCGGATCGAGGACTTGCCGCTGGTCAGCGAGGACGAGATTCTGCGCGACCGCAGTCAGTTGCCGTTCCCGCCGCCTCTGAGTCCGGGCATGATCCTGGACGGTTACCGGATCGAGGCCGAAATGCACGCAAGCAAGCGCACGCAAATCTACCGCGCCTTCGACACCGAAACCGGCGTGCGGGTGATCCTGAAAACCCCGTCGGTGCTGTATGAGGACGATACCCATTACATCGAGCATTTTCTGCATGAAGAATGGGCCGGCAAGCGCATCCACAATGACCATGTGGTCAAGACGCTCGGCGCCGACCGTGACAAAAGCTGCCTCTATTATGTGACCGAGTACCTCGAAGGGCTGACCCTGGCCGAATGGATGCGGGCGAATCCGAAACCCGATATTCGGGAAGTCCGCAAAATCATCGAACAGATCGCGCTGGGGCTCAGGGCGTTTCACCGGATGGAAATGCTGCATCAGGATCTGAAACCCGAAAACATCATGTTCGACCTGAACGGCACGGCCAAGCTCATCGATTTCGGTTCGGTCAAGATCGCCGGCATCGCCGAGATCACTCCGCTCGACCATGGCACCCCCGAAAACATTTTAGGCACCTTGAACTATACCGCGCCGGAATACCACCTGGGGCTGCGCGGTACGATCAAGTCCGATCTGTTCTCGCTTGGGGTGATCGCGTATGAAATGATCAACGGCGCGTTGCCGTTCGGCCGGGACATGCCCGAAAAACCGAACAAGGTGAATCTGGACAAACTGCGCTATGTGCCGAGCATTCATTGCAATCCGATGGTGCCGCTCTGGATAGACGGCGCCTTGAAAAAGGCGACTTCGATCCAGCACGAATTCCGCTATGACGATCTGCCCGAATTTCTTTACGACCTTTCCACCCCGAATCCGAAGTTTCTGACCGCCGAGGAAGCCCTGCCGCTGATGCAGCGTAATCCCTTGCTGGTCTGGAAAACGCTGACTTTTATCTTGTTCGTCACCAATCTGGCGGCCTTGTACTTTCTGCTCAAGCCGAACTGACGAAAAATCAACCGGGTTGGCTGTAGCCGGCCCGGCGAACATCCCCGCTTTCAAATCGATCAACGACAGTGTCCCCTGGATGATTATCGGCCGGGCTGATGCGGTCGTTCTTTACACCGAGTCCTGATGCACTAATGACGGCTGCCGTGCACTATTAAAGGGTGTCGGATCGAGGATTGGCCATTGAGCGCACCATTATAGTGCTATTTGATGTCGGCATTCTTTAGCGATTCGATTGGTTTTTAGTAATTTTGATAAGAAACAATATTTTATAAAAATGGCGCGTATATTGCTTAGGTTTCTGTATTCAGTGTAAACCTGTTGATTGAGGGTGTCATGAGTACAAAACAAACAATCGTCGTGATCGGCAACGGCATGGTCGGGCAGAATTTCCTGGCCAGCCTGGTCGCCAGCGGCAAACAAGCCGACTTTAACATCGTGACTTTTTGCGAAGAACCGCGGCCGGCTTACGACCGGGTGCACCTCTCTTCGTTTTTCAGCGGCAAGACCGCCGACGATCTGTCCCTGGTCGAAGCGGGTTTCTTCGAACAGAACGGCATCACCGTGCACCTCGGCGACAAGGCCGCGAGCATCGATCGGGCCGCGAAAACGGTCAGTTCCGCGCAAGGCGTCACGATCGCCTATGATAGTCTGGTACTGGCGACCGGCTCCTATCCATTCGTGCCGCCGGTGCCGGGACACGAGCGCCCGCATTGTTTCGTCTACCGCACGATCGAGGACCTCGAAGCGATCACCGCGTCCGCGCAAGACGGCAAGGTTGGCGTCGTGATCGGCGGCGGTCTGCTCGGTCTGGAAGCGGCCAAGGCGCTGACCGATCTGGGCCTCCAAACGCACGTAGTCGAATTCGCGCCGCGGCTGATGGCGGTGCAACTGGACGAGGCTGGCGGCGGGATGCTCAGGCAAAAAATCGAGGCGCTCGGCGTGACCGTGCATACCGGCAAGAACACCAGCGTGATCAAGGACGGCGATACCTGCCGGCATAAGATGTGTTTCGCGGACGGCAGCGAGCTCGAAACCGACCTGATCCTGTTTTCGGCCGGCATCCGCCCGCGCGACGAGCTGGCCCGTGCCTCGGGTCTCGACATGGGGCCGCGCGGCGGCATCGTGATCGACAATCAATGCAAGACCTCCGATCCCGATATTTATGCGATCGGCGAATGCGCGCTCTGGAACGGCATGATCTACGGCCTGGTCGCGCCCGGCTATGCGATGGCGCGCACCGTTGCCGCCGACCTGACCGGCGGCGAGGGCAATTTTGCCGGCGCCGACATGAGCACCAAACTGAAGCTGATGGGCGTCGACGTGGCCAGCATCGGCGATGCGCATGCCAGAACGCCCGGCGCGATGGTCTATACCTATCAGAACGGCGCCAGCGAAGTCTATAAACGCCTGGTGGTCAGCCAGGACAAGAAACGTTTGCTCGGCGCGGTGCTGGTCGGCGACGCGTCCGGCTACGGCACCTTGCTGCAATACTGCCTGAACGGCATCGAACTGCCGGAGAATCCGGATGCGCTGATTCTGCCGAGCCGCTCCGACGAATCGGTCGGCCTGGGGCCCGATGCGTTGCCGATGTCGGCGACGATCTGCTCCTGCTACAACGTGACCAAGGGCGACATCTGCCAGGCTATCGACAGCGGCTGCACCACGATCGGTGGCCTCAAAGCCGAGACCCAGGCCTCGACCGGCTGCGGCGGCTGCGCGGCGCTGTTGAAGTCGGTGTTGAACTCCGAGCTTTCGAAGCACGGTTACGAGGTCAACACCGACATTTGCGAACATTTTCCCTACACCCGCCAGGATTTGTACAACCTGGTCATGGTCAAGCAGATCACGACCTTCGACGAGTTGCTCGAAAAATACGGCAAGGGCAGGGGCTGCGACATCTGCAAGCCTGCGGTCGGCTCGATCCTGGCCTCGTACTGGAACGATTACATCCTGAAAAATCAGCACGTCGGCCTGCAGGACACCAACGACACCTTCCTCGCGAACATGCAGAAGGACGGCACCTATTCGGTCGTCCCTCGAATCACCGGCGGCGAGATCAAGCCGGACATGCTGATCGCGCTGGGGCAAGTCGCGAAGAACTACCAGCTTTACACCAAGATCACCGGCGGCCAGCGCGTCGATCTGTTCGGCGCGCGCGTCGATCAACTGCCGGCTATCTGGAAAGACCTGATCGACGCCGGCTTCGAATCCGGCCATGCCTACGGCAAATCGCTGCGCACGGTCAAATCCTGCGTCGGCAGCACCTGGTGCCGCTATGGCGTCGATGACAGCGTCGGCCTCGCGGTCGAGCTCGAAAACCGCTACAAGGGCCTGCGTTCACCGCACAAGCTCAAATTCGCGGTGTCCGGCTGCACCCGCGAATGCGCGGAAGCGCAAGGCAAGGACATCGGCGTGATCGCGACCGAGACCGGCTGGAACCTGTACGTTTGCGGCAACGGCGGCATGAAGCCGCGCCACGCGGATCTGTTCGCGACCGGACTGGACAAGGAAACCCTGATCAAGCTGATCGACCGCTTCCTGATCTTTTATGTGCGCACCGCCGACCGCCTGCAGCGGACCTCGGTCTGGATGGAAAACATGGAGGGCGGCCTCGATTATCTGAAAGCGGTGGTCATCGACGACAAACTCGGCATCTGCGAACAGCTCGAACAGCAGATGCAGTATGTGATCGATACCTATCAGTGCGAGTGGAAGACCACGATCAACGATGAAGCGAGGCTCAAGCGCTTCCGTCATTTCATCAACAGCGATGCGCAGGACGACAATGTGTTGTTCGTCGAGGAACGCGGCCAGTTCCGGCCGGCCGGCGAGGACGAACGCAAACATTTCAAACTAATCACTGAAACAGAAAGAGAAACCGTAACGGGAGAGGTGGAATGACCGAATGGATCGATGTTTGCGGCGTGGACGAGCTTCAGCCCGATTCGGGTGTCTGCGTGCTGGTAAAAGGAAGGCAGGTGGCGATTTTTTTCATGTCGAAGGAACAGGCGGTATTTGCGATCGGCAATTACGATCCGATCGGTCAGGCGAATGTATTGTCGCGTGGGATAGTCGGCGACATCAACGGCCAGATCGTGGTCGCCTCGCCCTTGTATAAACAGCATTTCAACCTGCAGACCGGCGTCTGCGTGGAGGATGCGGCGGTATCGGTGCCCGTGTACCCGATCCGGATTGAAAACGGCCGGGTTGCAATCGGCATCGGAGGCTAAAGGATGAAATATCAGTATTACATTGCCGACGTATTTACCCGGCAGGTCTTCAACGGCGCGCAGATCGCGGTGTTTCCGAATGCGGACGGCCTTAGCGACGAAAAGATGCAAAAAATCGCCAACGAGCTGAATCTGTGGGAGACCGTTTTCGTGTTTCATCCCGGCGGCGACCTGCGCAAACTCAGGATGTTTTCGCCGAAGGCCGAGGTCGATTTCGCCGGCCACCCGATCATCGCGACCGCCTATGTGCTCGGTCTCTGCGGCGACATCACGCTCGACGATCCGGTCACGCCGGTCGTGTTCGAACAGAATGCGGGGCCGATCGAGGTGAACATCACCGCCGAGAACGGCAAGCCGGTGTTCGTGCAGTTTACGAACAAGGTCTCCTCGATCATCGACCGTTTCGCGCCGACCGACGAGGAACTGGCGTCGTTTCTATCGATCCAGCAATCCGAACTCGATCACATCAAATATTCGGCGCGTCTGGTTGCCTGCGGCATGCCGTATCTGGTCGTGCCGGTCTGGAAATATGAAACGGTGCGCAAGGCGCGCTTCAATTACGCGGCCTGGAGCCGGTCCGCCGCGCCGCAGACCGCCGCGCAGGAAATCCTGCTGT
>Ga0207968_100129_pt1 | contig 33365 bp, 17 predicted proteins | sample LakWasMet21_HOW5_2_FD_183867 | JGI IMG/M metagenome (GOLD analysis project Ga0207968, IMG submission 183867) | Freshwater sediment methanotrophic microbial communities from Lake Washington under simulated oxygen tension - Sediment Metagenome... | ecosystem: Environmental > Aquatic > Freshwater >...
CGCCCTGCGTTCGCTCGGTGAACAGGAACTGGAACATATTCTGCAGGAAAAAGGCGCGGTCGAAGTCGGCTGCGAATTTTGTAACAAGCAATACCGTTTCGACCGTATCGATGTGCAAAAGCTGCTGGCCGAAGATTTATCGGCTTATCAGGCGGATACGCGGCATTGAGGCGCCCGTCAATTCAGGCGGACCACGCGAAAGCCCTGCGCCTTCAACAGTTCGACCAGGCCGTCGGCGCCCAATAAATGCAGACTGCCGACTACCACCAGGGCGTCGCCCTGAGTGTTTTCGCGCAGAAACGCGGAAATTTGCGGCAGCCAGGCGCGGTTTCTATCGCGATTCAGACGCCGGTAAAATGCGGGGCTGTCATTGATGCTATCCTGACTCAGCAGCTGGAGCAAACCCTCGGCGTCGCCATTGCGCCAGCGCTGATGCAATTGCTCCAGTTGCGCCGGGTCCTGCATGTCTTTTAGCGTCTGGATCAAGAACAGTTCCTGATCTTTGGGGGACATTTGAGCAAAAACCCCGATCTGCTGATTCAGGGTTTCCAGCCCCGCCGTGTCCTTGCGCTCGATAGCGGCCATGTCCATATAATGCTTGTCCAATCCCAGATCCGGCAAGAATCCGGCCTGTGTGACGGCAAAATTCGCGATCGTCAGCGCCGCCAGCCACGGTTTCATCGCCTGGAACGACTCGATCGGCAATGCATGGGTTTGGCAATAGCGTTGCAAGCGTTGCCAGGTATCGGCTTTCAGGCTTTGCTGGAGCGTTCCGCCGCCTTCGATCAGGCCCGTCTTCATCATCGCTTGCACGCTTGCGGGATTGTTCAGTTCATCAGGAGCCACTTCGAAATACACTTTGCCGGCCGCGTCGAACGCCTGGTTGACGGCCGCGGCCAAGGGATAATCCTCGGCCTTCAGCATGTGAAACGAGCCGAGCATATAAACGCTATTGTCCTCGTCGCTGACTTGCCAGAGCAAGGGCTTCGGCGGCGCCGCCGAAGCCCTTGCCCAGCACAGCAACAAGAGCAGCAGGCTCAGCCAGCGCGCCATCTCAATGCACCGGACCCATTTCAAAAATGATCAATTCGGCAGGCTCCCCCCCGATGTTTTCGACGGTCATCGATTGCCCGGTTTCCCAAAACACCTCGCCCTCCGAGTAAATTCCGGTCTTGTCGCCCTCGACCACTTGCAGCGTACCCTTGACCACATAGCGCGGTCCCGGTCCCTCATGCGTATGACGCGGGGTTTTGACGCCTTGCGGAAAGCTGACCCGAACCACTTTGCCGTTCACATTCGGGCTGGGCAGGGTCACGTTTTGCTGTAACAAGACCGTTCTTTTGATTTCCGGCGCTTCTGTTGCCGAAGCGGAATGGCTGAGCGCCACGAACAATACTGACGGCAGCAATACCGATTTTTTGAAAACAGATGGGATCAACATGCGTTTGCCTCTTTATGGATGAAATAGAAAATTTTAAGATAATTTTTTTGACGCGGCTGGCCGCAAAAAATTCGCAGGACACGAAATGATTGTCCCATTTGCAAGCCTTGACTGGCAGCAGCGAAAAAACTCGTAAAACCACATAAGCTATGGTTATATTTTGGTCGTCAAAGTGATCCATTCGCCTTCATCGCTACAGACAAACCGCCATATCAGCGTTATAATCGAAAACGATAAAGTAATGGATTTCGTTGGCGGGGTTTTAACCGATCCGTGACAACATTGACTGATTATAAGATAATAAAAAACAAAGTTTATGATTAGTGTGCTCCTCGTTGACGATCATCAATTGGTCAGGACCGGCATTCAGGCGCTATTGAATTCAGATAAGGGAATTCAGGTCGTCGCAGTCGCCGATTCCGGCGAACAAGCGATCGAGATAGTCGAGGAGCTGTCGCCGGATGTGGTATTGATGGACGTCAGCATGCCAGGCATCGGCGGCGTCGAGGCCAGCCGGCGCATTTTGCGGCAGAACCCCAATGTTAAAATCATCGGCTTGTCGGCTTATAACGACGGCCCGATTCCGCAGCAATTATTGAAACTCGGCGTGCTGGGCTTCATCTCCAAATCCTCCTCCGCAGACGAAATGATTTGCGCGATCCGCAAGGCGGTCGATGGACAGCGTTATCTGTGCAACGATGTCGCGAGTCATCTGGCTTTTCAAAGCTTGCTCGGCGATCAACCGTCGCCGTTCGCCAAACTGTCGCAGCGGGAAACCGAAATCGTGACGCTGATCCTGCAAGGCAAATCGATATCGGAAATGGCCGAAATACTGTCGATCAACACCAAAACGGTCAACACCTACCGCTATCGGCTTTATGGTAAACTAAAGATCAAAAACGACGTGGAATTGACGCGTCTTGCGGTCAAATCCGGCCATTTCGATCCCGGTTTGATCTGATTTTTTCGAGCGGCTGCTGCGGCGCCGGCTATCACCCCCTTTCTGCTGTGACTCAAACCAAAGATTCCATTTACGCCAGCCCCTTGGCTGACATCGACGCATTCAAATTCGACGCCAAAGTCGTCGACGTTTTTCCCGACATGATCCAGCGCTCGGTGCCGGGCTATCAGGCGATCATTGCCGCGATCGGCCTGCTGGCCGGCCGCTTCGCGCGTCCCGATAGCGTCTGCTACGACCTCGGCTGCTCGCTCGGCGCGGCGACTTTCAGCATGCTGCAGCACATCGACGCGCCGAACTGCCGTATCGTCGCGGTCGATAATTCGGCGGCGATGATCTCGCGCTTCCACGAGCGCTTACAAGCGGAAGTCTGGTTTCAATATTTCAACTTCGCCTCGATCCTCACCCTGAAATGACCGCTTACGACGATTTATATGCGGCGCTCACTGAAGCCAATGCGGGTGCCTGGGCGGACCTATTGCCCGCGCAAATCGCCGCTGCGCTGGATCCGGCCCGCCACGGCACTCTGCCGCGCTGGCAGGCCTTGCTCGAGCGTTTGCCGGCACTCCAGCCTTCGCTGCGCTGTTTGACCGGCGATGCGGTGCAAATTGGCCGCGCCGAGGATATTCGCGATGAAGACCGGGCCTTGCTCGTGGAAATCCTCCGCGAACTGATCCCCTGGCGCAAGGGGCCCTACGATTTATACGGCATCCCAATCGACACTGAATGGCGCTCCGACTGGAAATGGGACAGGCTTAAGGATCACATCTCGCCCTTGCAGCACCGGCTGGTACTGGATGTCGGCTGCGGCAGCGGCTATCACGGCTGGCGCATGCTCGGCGCGGGCGCGAAGACGGTCGTCGGCATCGATCCCTTGCTGCTGAATGTGGTCCAATTCCAGCTGGTCAAGGCCCTCTATGGTCCCGCGCCGGTGCATGTTCTGCCTTTCGGCATCGAGGCGTTGCCGGCCGACTTGAAAGCATTCGACACGGTGTTTTCGATGGGCGTGCTGTATCATCGGCGGTCGCCGATCGAACATCTCCTGGAACTTCGGGGCTGTCTGAAACCCGGCGGCGAACTGGTGCTCGAAACCTTGATCATCGACGGCAAACTGGGCGAGACCCTGCTGCCGGAGGACCGCTATGCGAACATGCGCAATGTCTGGTTCATCCCAAGCCTGGCGACGCTGGAGAGCTGGCTAAGACGCTGCCGCTTCGGCAATATCCGCGTGGTTGACATCACGCTAACCAGCCTCGAAGAACAGCGTCGCACCGAATGGATGCCGTTTCAATCGCTGCCGGATTTTCTTGATCCGAATGATCCCGCATTGACGATCGAAGGCCTGCCCGCGCCGAAACGGGCCATCGTGCTGGCCGATTGCCTGTAGGATTTTTCAGGTAAAATCACCCCATCTCTGTCTTGGAGGGCAAAGCGTTCCGCTTTGCCGCGACGCCACCCCATTACGGCAAAAAGCTTGAGGTTGTTTTTGATTGGGGTTATCATCCAGTTCTAATTAGAACTTATATTGCGGTATTATGTCTTCTCCCTCTACTTTCCCAACGATGCTGCGCGAGTTATTGCGAACGCATCAAGCTTTTTTGTCTTATGCGGCCAGTCATGTTCACAAGCTGGATCTGACTTTGCCGCAATACGACGTCATCATCACCTTAGGCAACACCTCCGGTATGACCCCCAAAAAATTGGGCGAACAAACCTTGATTACCAAAGGGACGCTGACCGGAGTCGTCAGCCGATTGGAGGATAAAGGCCTTGTTCAGCGCCTTGCCTCCAAAAAGGATGGCCGCAGCCAGATCATCCGGTTGACCGATGCCGGCAAGGCCTTATACGAAAGCAGCTTCCCCGAGCACCTTCAGCACATCAACCGCTTGTTCGAGACTTATTCCGCGGAAGAGGTGGCGGCGCTCGAAGCCGGCTTAGTGCGCTTGTATGAAACCGTCATGACCGCGCGCAACGGGGACAATGAAAATACTGACGATACAATCGATGAATAGGGGATAAGACTTCGTGCTTTAACCTGTTACGCTCGCCGGCTCCCGCCAATTCCAAACTTTACCCGCAGAGGCGCTATGAAATGCGAATCAGATGATCAGCTCGGTCCTGTTCTGTTTATTCCCCATGGGGGCGGCCCTTTGCCTCTGCTGGGCGATCAAGGGCACCAGAATTTGGTCGATTTTCTGCAAGAAATAAGGCCAAGTCTGGGGCAGCCTTCAGCCATTGTCGTGATCAGTGCGCACTGGGAAGAAAGCCGAGTCACAATTACGAGTGGAGCCACGCCCGCGCTGATTTATGACTATTACGGTTTTCCTGATGAGGCCTACAGGATTCAATATCCTGTGCCCGGATCGCCTGGCCTTGCCGATAAAATCTTGCGCTTGTTGCAGCACAGCGGTATTAGCTCGCGGCTGGATAGTCGGAGGGGTTTTGATCATGGCCTATTCGTGCCGTTAAAAATCATGTTCCCGGCGGCTGAAATCCCTTGTGTTCAGTTATCTCTGGTCAATAGCTTAGATCCTGCAACACATATCAAAATAGGCAAAGCCCTTGCGGATTTACGCAAAGACAATGTAGCGATTATCGGATCGGGTTTTTCGTTTCATAACCTTAACGCCTTTTTTGCGCCCGGTAGGGAGGAGCATGACGCTAAAAATGAGGCGTTCGAAGCATGGCTGATTGATACCTGTACGAAGGACGATTTATCGTCCCAGGAACGGGAAGCCAGGCTCATTGACTGGCGTAATGCCCCTTATGCGGATTATTGTCACCCCAGAGAAGAGCATCTATTGCCCTTGCACGTTTGTGCCGGCTTTACGAGCGCTCCGGCAAAATTGGTATTCGAGGGCAGAATATTGGGAAAAAAGGCCAGCGCCTTTCTCTGGTAAATGTTCAGTCGTTAACGGTTTCTATAAGGAGTTCCGGTTGAACGGATGCTGATGCCGTTCCCGGACTTCAGATCAAGGGCGGCTAAACAAAAACCTTGACAAGGTCTATATATAAACTTATTTTATATTTTACTACATAAATGCACTAGTTGAGGAGATGCGGCATGTTATCCATTGCAAACAGTCGCCCCGGCCTTGATGACGCCATGATTGCAAAAGGCGCATTAAGGACTTTTTTTAATATTGCGGATGCCTGGAAACTCAGTACGGATGAGGCAATGGTCTTGCTGGGCATGGATTCCCGCAGCACCTTTTTCAAGTGGAAAAAGCAGCCCGAGCTCGCCAAGCTGAATCCCGATAAGTTGGAAAGGCTCTCCTATATTTTCGGCATTTACAAAGCGTTGCAGATATTGTTGCCTAAAGCCGAAGCGGCGGATCAATGGATCAAGCGCCCGAATACCGCGGTATTGTTTCAAGGCAAATCGGCGCTCGATCGAATGCTGAAAGGCCGCGTCATTGATTTGTATGTGGTTCGGCAATACCTCGATGGGCAACGCGGGTAGTGAGCGCGCCATTGCCGCCAATCAGCCGTGTAGTTTGGCATCCCTGCTGGCGGCTGGTTCCCAGCCGGTTTCCGCCGGTGGGATTATTTGATCGGGTAGCGGAGCCGGAAGACCTGGACATTGTTTTCGCGATCGAAGCGTTGACAAATGACCGGCTGTTGGACGAGTCGGGCGATATCAGGCTTGTTCCCCTCGAAGACCGGGTCTCGGGCCCTGGAACCACGCCGATTATGGCCGCCTTCACCCATCTTAACCCCGAAGGAAGCCGGTTTACGGGCGGCACTTACGGGGTTTACTATGCCAACAAGGATATGGATACGGCAATCGCCGAAACCCGATTTCATAAGGCCAGGTTCCTGGCCGCGACGAGCGAGCCGCCGATAGAAATCGACATGCGAAGCTATGCTGCCGATTTGGAATCGGAGTTGCATGATATTCGCAAGATGCAGGCGCAGATGCCGGCGATTTATACGGATGACCCTGGGAGTTATTTTCATCCTCAAACCCTGGCGAAAGCACTGCGCGACACCGGCTCCAACGGGATCGTTTATGACAGCGTGCGTTATTCCGGGGGCGAATGTGCAGCCGTTTTTAGGCCGCGCGTCCTCTCTCCCGTTCGGCAAGGCCCGCATTTTTGTTATGTGTGGAACGGAGAGGCCATCATGGAGATTTACCAAAAAAGCCATTACCAACCGGGCCAATCATTCTGATTCGGCTAGCCGCTGCCATCAACTTGTGCATGCCAGAAAAGACAGATCTTGTATGACGGCAAAGGCTAAAGTGGTATACTTAAAATATCGAATCGATACTATTTTATGTAATGGCGAAAGCTCTTCACCCCAAAAGCGAAGGTTGCTCGAACCAATAATTCAGTGGAGTTGTATGTAATGTTTACCCGATTGTACTCAGGCAAAAGCCGAGCATCTTTGGCACAAGTGTTTTTAGTTTCAAGCGCATTGATGATGACAGGATGCGCGACCACTGAGAAACGCGTGGAAGCCTCGGTAGATCCTGTTTCGGCCAAGGCAAGCCAGGTTGATCCCTATGAGGGCTTCAACCGATCCATGTACGGGTTTAACATGGGACTGGATAAGTATTTTTTCAAACCGGTCGCGGATGGTTACAAATTTATCACGCCTGATTTCGTGGAAACCGGGGTGAGTAATTTTTTTAGCAACTTGAAAGGCATCAATGTGGTGTTAAATGATGTCCTGCAGGGAAAATTTGAACAAAGTGCTGCGGATGCCGGCCGTTTCCTGACCAATACGACTATCGGTGTCGGTGGATTGATCGATGTGGCGAGTAAACTTGGCCTAGAGCATAACGCCGAGGACTTTGGGCAAACCTTGGCGGTCTGGGGAGTCGGAGAGGGGCCTTATTTGGTGTTGCCTGTCATGGGGCCGACAACGATTCGTGATGGTAGTGCCCTTATCGTAGACAAAGCCGCCAATCCAGGCACCTATGTTCCGTTCACCGGTATTATCGAGGGCATCAGCGATCGTGCAAAAGCCCAAGGTGCGTTGAACTTTATCGACGAGGCGGCCTTGGATCCGTATGTGTTTACCCGCGAGTCCTTCCTGCAATATCGCCGTCACCTAATCAATGATGGCAAAGTTGACAACAATAGCGAAGACTTGAGTCTTGATGCCGCGACCGAAGATTCTGCCGGTCTCAAGGCAGATACCGCCAAAGCGGGTCAGCCTGCTGTCGACTCGACAGGCAAGATGGGCGATGCGGCGCAGGCATCTGCTAAGCCGACTGAGAGCGCTACGGTGCATCGTTCGGCATTTGACAAAGTGGCTGAATCCTTTGAGCAAGCCTCGATTAAAATCGATCAATTGAGTAAAAAATCAAGGATAAACCTCGCCAGTTCCGACGCTTTAACCGAGTGATTTATCCAAAATAGTGGATAGCCGCGTAAGTCGGTCATGCTTTTCATGGCCGGCTTTTTGGTTCTCTGAAAACAGGCCATCAGCAGGCTATGTTTTCAGGGCAACATCGAGCGCTCGGCAATTGTCTTTAACATCATCAGCAAGAACTACACGAGCAGCGCCGAGGGTACGGTTCGGCTGGGCCACTCCGACCGCACCAACCGCGGAGCCACCGGCGGCAACGTGTCCTGGAACTCGACCCACGACAGTAAAGGCTGTAGCCAGGAAAACTTGGTCAGCACCGGCGGCGCCGGCTACTTCTATTGCTTTGCCGCAGACTCAGCCAGTTTAAGTTTGAATTGTCAGGGTTCGCTTCGCGCCCCCTGACTGGGCTTACTCGTTTTTAACTAACCTTTCGATCGAAGTATCCCCAACACCCTAAGACTGGCCCTGCCCAATTCGATACGCTTAGCCGCATCGCCGGCTTTCGATATATCGAGATTGATCGCGAAATTTCACCGTTGCCGTAATCCAGTTCAGTAGGGTTACGCATACGTTCCAGGCCGATGCGCCGCGCCAGTTCCTGGTAGACCGGCAGGTTGGACATCTTGATGGTTTCCCGTAAGCCCGTCCCGTTCCCAAGTCTTGATCGGCTGCGGTTTGCCGCGAATCAAGTCGCTTTATATCCGTCTTGCGCAGTTATGAACGAAATTTGCGCAGGCGCGCAACCGCTTCGCGCAGCGTCGCATCATCCTTGGCGAAACAGAAGCGGATCAGGCTTTCCCCCGCGCCGCTTTGGTAAAAGGCGCTTCCGGGGACGGAAGCCACGCCGGTTTGTTCCAATAAGCTGATAGCCGCAGATCTTGCATCGGCAAAACCCAGATGCGCAATGCTTGCCAGCACGTAATAGGCGCCCTGGGGAACCAGCGGCGTCAATCCTGCATCATTGAGGCCCTCGCAAATAATGTCGCGCTTGCGCTGATACTCAGAGCGTAGATGCTGAAAATATTCGGGCGGGACCTCTAATCCAGCCGCAACACCATACTGCAACGGAGAAGGAGCGCAGACATAAAGCAGGTCGTTCACCAGGTTGATCGCGCTCGCCAAAGACGCTTCCGCCACTGCATAGCCTAAGCGCCAGCCAGTGATGCTGAAAGTTTTTGAAAACCCCATGATGCTGATGGTCCGCTCGCCCAACCGGCCGACCGATGCCGGCGACACATGCTGGCGGCCATCGTAGGTAATGTATTCGTAGATCTCGTCGGAAATAATCAAGAGATTATGCCGTTCGGCGACGCGCTCGACGATCGCGAGTTCGGCGGCGCTGAACATCTTGCCGCTCGGATTAGCCGGCGTGCAGAGCAGCATCGCGCGGGTATTGGGGCGCACGGCCGCGTTTAGCGCGGCTTCATCCAAAGCGAATTCCGGCGGATTCAGCGTCAGAAATTGCGGCTCCAGGCCCTGGAGCAGAATCGTATTCAGGTGATAACCGTAATAGGGTTCGAGCAGCAAAATGCCGTCCCCCGGATTGAGCAAGGCCGTCAAGGTGGCCGCGAACGCGCCCGTGGTGCCATTGCTGATCACGATTTCTTGCTCGGGATCGACCGTGAGGCCATTGTCCCGTCTTAATTTTTCCGCAATCGCCAGCCGTAACGGCGTCACTCCTTCCGATGGCGTATAGGTATTCCGCCCGTCCTGGATCGCCTTGATCGCGCCGTCCCTGACCTCAGGCGGCGCCGGCAGGTCGCCCAATCCTTGGCCTAAATTGATGCCGCCAAGCCGCTCGCATTCTCGGGTCATCAGGCGGATGTCCGAAGGGCGTAGATCGGCAATGCGCTTGGCAATGGGGAAGTTCATTCAATGGATCCCTGAGGAAAATGGTGTGGAGGGGGTTATCGGTAGAGGGTGTTGTCTTTTGCTGGGCAAAGGCTCAAAAGCCTCCCTTGAACCGGGAATCATACGCAAATGCCAGGTGCACACCAAATGATAAGATCAGATATTCATATGACTTATCGACAAAAGACTTGCCAGGATAGGCATGTCATTCCGGTCGAAGGCTAACTCGTCTTCGGCAAGATCAGGTTGCTATCCTGGTCTGGATGCTGCCGTTCAATCCCATCGCCATGGGGAGAATTTTTTCCTTGATCGTCTTCCTTGTAAGTAATTTTGTAGATACAGGCGGCGCATGCAGACCCTATTTTCTCTAGGCAGTAGGAGATTACGGTCAACAAACCCCTGTTTCGGATTCGCGGCTCGACACCCGCTTGGGTTAGCGAAATTTCATGCAGTATCCGTTTCGAGGATGGGGGAGAAAGGTGTTAAACAAGCAATATGATATAGGTAATTCCACTGGCGACGCCGCGTTGATCGAAGACGCCACCTCCTTGGTCACGGTGCTGCAAAGACGGGCAGAATGGCATCCTGATCGAACCGCATACACCTTTCTGGAGTTCGGTGAGGCGTCGTCCCGTTCGCTGACATACGGCGAGCTCGACCGGGCAGTCTGGCAATTGGCCGCGCAATTGCAGCAGATGGGCATGCAGGGCGAGCGGGCTGTATTGCTTTATCCGCCGAGCCTGGATTACATCGTGGCGTTTTTCGCCTGTCTTTATGCCGGGACCGTCGCGGTGCCGGCCTATCCTCCGAGCAACAATCGGCACATGCCGAGGCTGCAGGCCATCCTCGACGACAGCCGGGCAAAAATAATCCTGACTACAGCCCAGGTCGCCGGCAGCGTACGCCAGTTTGCAGGCGCCAGTGAAGCATTGTTAGCCAAAAACTGGCTCCCAACCGATGCCCGCGCGGTTGTCGACGCATCCTCCTGGCAAGCGCCGGCGCTGCGTTCATCGGATCTCGCGTTCCTGCAATACACCTCGGGTTCGACGGGTGACGCGAAGGGCGTGATGATCAGTCACGGCAACTTGATCGCCAACCAGCACCTGATCAAACGCCGTTTTGGCCACGACGAACGTTCCACCGTAGCCGGCTGGCTGCCGCTTTATCACGACATGGGCCTGATCGGCAACGTGATGCAGCCTTTATACTGCGGCGCCGGCGCGGTGTTGATGTCGCCGATGGCCTTCCTCGAAAAGCCGCTGCGCTGGCTGCAGGCGATCAGCGATTATCGCGCCCGCACCAGCGGCGGGCCGAATTTTGCCTACGACCTGTGCGTGCAGAAAATCGGCGAGGACGAAAAGGCCGGGCTCGATTTGAGCCACTGGCGCTTGGCGTTCAACGGCGCGGAGCCGATCAATCCGGAGACCTTGCGGCGCTTTAGCGAGGCCTTTGCCGGCGCTGGATTTCGCCGGCAAGCCTTCTATCCCTGCTATGGTCTGGCGGAAGCGACCCTGCTGGCGACCGGCGCCATAAAGCAAAGCGTGCCGATCGTTGCCGCGTTCGACAAGAGGGAGCTGGAACAGCGTATCGTCAATGCGGTAGCTGACGGCGATCCGAATGCCCGTCGTTTGGTCGGCTGCGGCAGTGTGGATAAGGCGCAAGGCCTCCGCATCGTGGACCCCGATAGCGGCGCGCTTTGCGAGGCAGGCCGGATCGGCGAGATATGGATCGGCGGGCCCAGTATTGCGCAAGGCTATTGGCAAAATGCCGAAATGAGCGCAAGAACGTTCAGCGTCGATGCCGAAGGAAAGCGCTGGCTCCGCACCGGCGATCTGGGATTCGTCGACGGCGGCGAGTTATTCGTTTCCGGGCGCCTGAAAGACCTCATCATCGTCCGCGGCCGCAATTATTACCCGCACGACCTGGAATATGCGGTCGAGGCGGCCACCGATGCGTTGAACCCGACATCGACGGTCGCTTTCGCGGTCGACGAAGCCGACGGCGAAAAGCTGGTCGTATTGGCCGAATTGAAGCGCAACCGGGTCAGGCAGGGCGATTATCGCGCCGAATTCGCCGCGATGCGCGCGCGCTTGAGCGAGGAATGCGGCATCCAGGCCGACCGCATCATATTCCTGAAGCCCGGCTCGATCTTGAAAACCAGCAGCGGCAAACTCCGGCGCAGCGCGTGCCGCGAGGCTTATCTGCGGCAAGGCTTCGAGGTTGTCGCGGTCGACGGCCTGCAACAGCCCTCTGAGATGCCGCCGTCGGAGAGATTGGCCGGCATAAGCTCGGGCGAGCGCAATCTATTGCGCCTGGCCTTGTTGTCGTTGGACAAGGCGAATGCGGCCGCGCTGTTGGCGGAGCAACTGGCCCTGAAGGCGGCAGCCTTATCCGGCGTGGATGCAGGCACTATCGGCCCTCGGCATACTCTGACCGGCCTCGGTTTGGACTCGCTGAAAGCGGTCGAAATGAAATATTTCATCGACGAACTGCTGGGCATCGATTTGCCGATAGCCAAAATGCTGGGCAGCGCCACCTTGCAGGAGAGCGCGCTGACGGCGCTGAGTTTGGTCGAGAATGCCGGCGCCAGCATTAAAAAACCGGATCAAGTTGCCGAAGGCATTGCCGCGAAAACCGCGATGTCCTACAACCAGCAGGCCTTGTGGACGCAGGCCAAGCTGCAAAGCGGCGAAGCGCTGTATCACATGCCCGTCGCCTTAGCGATACGGGGGTATGTTGACCCTAACGCCTTGCAGAACGCCCTGACCGAATTGTGCCTGCGCCATCCGCAACTCTGGAGCGGATTTGATCTTGACGACGACAACCGCCCTGTGTGTTTACCGTTAACCCTGGCAGAGCTCCCCTTGGAAAGCGCCGAATGCGCCGGTCAAGCAGAGCGGCTGGAGACGCTGCGTGCGTTTGTCGGCAAACCGTTTGATCTGCAACGCGGCCCGCTGATGCGATGCGCGCTGTTCAGTTGCGGCGATACCGATCATGTCCTGGCGTTTTGCGCCCATCACCTGATTGTCGATTTCCGCTCGCTGCAAATTCTGTTGGCGGAGCTGCAGACACTGTATTCGGCCGGGACAGCCGGTCAACGTCCTTCGTTGTCCGCTCCTGCCGCCTCTTATGCCGATTTTGTTGGCTGGCAGCAATATTATCTCGAAAGCGCCGCCGCCGAAAACGACCGGCAATACTGGAGCGAACAGCTCGCCGGCGAGTTGCCGCGTCTGGAGCTACCCGGCGAGCGTCAAGGCGCCGGTTCGCCGTCATACCGAAGCGATGCGGAAGCGCTGATCGTGGCGCCCGTATTGGTGGACAAACTGAAGGGATTAGCCGCCTCTCACCATACCACGCTGTATACCGTACTGTTGACGCTGTTTAAAACGCTGCTGTACCGCTATAGCGGTCAACACGATCTGATTGTCGGCTCGCCATCCTTGGGCCGGCCGCAACGGGAGTTTGCCGATGTGGTTGGTTATTTTGTGAATCCGATTGCTCTTCGCAGCCGGCCTTATGGCGAACAGCGGTTTTGTGATTATCTTGACGACGTCAATGCCACGGTTCTCGGTGCTCTGGAGCATCAATATTTTCCTTATCCGCTGCTGATCGAGCAATTGCGCTCGCGTATGACGGCAGATTCGTCACCCTTCCGAACCTGGTTTGCGTTACAGGCTGGCGACGATCGGTTAGCCGCCGCACTGGCATTGGGGCAGTCAGGCATTGCCCTGGAATGGGCCGGCATCGCGGCGGAAAGTTACGCCCTTCCGGAAAGATCGGAAGCGTTCGATTTGGCTTTATTATGCGCGGAGACCGGGCAGGGACTGACGGCAGTGTTCAGTTATCGAAGCGATGTGCTGGAAGGCGAGACGGTGAAGCGCATGCTCGGCCATTTTGAATCCTTATTGCACGGTATCCTGGCCGATCCGTCCTGCCGATTGAGCCAGCTGCCCTTGCTGACCGTGCCGGAATGGCGGCAACTGACGGCTTCGAATGCCACCGGTGTCGACTTTCCAAGACAGCAGACGCTGGTCGATGTGTTTGAGTCGGTTGTCGAACGTCAGCCGGAGGCGACAGCGTTGATTTTCGGCGAGCAGCGTCTCAGCTATGCCGAATTGAATGCGAAGGCCAATCGTCTGGCGCATTACCTGTTGGCTCAGGGCGCGGGGCCGGAGCGGCGCATCGCGCTGAGCATGCCCAGAGGTTCGGAATTGTTGATCGGTATGCTGGCGATCCTGAAGGCCGGTGCCGTGTATGTGCCAATCGATCCGAATTACCCTGAAGACCGGCAAAACTATTTGTTCCGGGATGCCGGTGCCGACTGGCTGTTGACCGTGTCGGCGTTGGCGCCGAAGCTGAATTGCGGCCGCAGGGTCAAGATTTGCGTGGACGAAGTGGGGGCGTATTCCGCTTACAGTGCCGCTAATCCAAGGGTTGCGCGTTCGCCCGCATACGCCGCCTATGCCATTTATACTTCCGGCTCGACCGGCTGGCCCAAAGGCGTCCTGGTCAGCCATGCGAATCTCTTGCATTCGACCCTGGCAAGGCATGCTTATTACCGCGAGCCGGTCGGCTGTTATCTGTTACTGCCTTCGTTTGCGTTCGACAGTTCGGTTGCCGGCATCTTCTGGACCTTGAGCCAAGGCGGCTGTTTGTGTTTGCCCGACGACGGGCTGCTGAAAGAGCCTTTGGGTCTGGGCGCGTTGATCGAACGCCACCGCGTGACTCATCTTTTGACCTTGCCGTCACTGTATCAACTCTTGCTCGAACACCTGCCGACGGCGGCACTGCAAAGTTTGCGGACGGCAATCGTCGCCGGCGAGGCTTGCCCCGGCGCGCTGGGCGAACTGCATTTTGCGCGCTTGCAGACGGCAGCGTTGTTTAACGAATACGGTCCGACCGAAGCCACGGTCTGGTGCAGCGTCTATCAAGTCACGCCGGAGGATGCCGAGGCGACGCTTTCGATCGGCCGGGCGATCGCCAACATGCGCATTTATGTGGTCGATACCCGCTTGCAGCCGGTGCCCGTCGGAGTGGCCGGCGAATTGCTGGTCGGCGGCGACGGCATCAGTCGCGGCTATCTTGGCCAACCCGCTTTGACCGCCGAACGCTTCGTGCCGGATCCGTTCTGCGGTGACGGCGGCCGTCTGTATCGTACTGGCGACCGTGTGCGTTATCGGCCAGACGGGAATATCGAGTTTCTGGGGCGCTTCGACCAGCAAGTCAAGGTCAGAGGTTACCGGATTGAGCTGGGGGAGATCGAAGCCTGTTTGTTGCGTCATCCTGCCGTGACCTTCGCGGCCGTGGTCGCGCGTGAAGACGTGCCCGGCTTCAAACGCCTGGTCGCCTATTTAGTGGGCGATAGGGGGGATCAGGAGGCCGTGAAGGCTCATCTCAAAGACCGTTTGCCGGAGTACATGCAGCCGTCGGTGTGGCTCTGGCTGGAGGCGATGCCGTTGAACGCCAACGGCAAGCTGGACCGCAAGGCCCTGCCGCTGCCCGACTTGCAATCGGAGCGGCAAGACGGCTTTGTCGCCCCGCGCGACGAGGCCGAAGAAGCCATGGCGGCCATCTGGCGGGAAGTGCTCGGCGTCGAACGTTTGGGCGTCCATGACGATTTCTTCGAACTGGGCGGCCATTCCCTGGCCGGCGTGCAGGTGATGGCGAAAGTGCAGGAATTGTTTGCGATCGAGCTGCCGGTCAACGTGCTGTTCGAAGCGACCACGATAGCCGAATTTGTCGACCGGATGGCCGAATACGACATCGAAAACTAAGGACCGGTCGGCGCACGCTCCGCACGGCATCAACACTGACCGAGGAACCCAAGACAATGAATCACAACACGCTTTACCGCTTGGCCGATTCCACCGCCGCCGAGGCGCTGGTCGATGACTGGGTGGCCTGGCCGCATACCTTTGCGCCGGTGCCGTCCAGTCTGCACAGGCTCAATTATCAGAAGAAAAACCTGACGTCTTATCTGCAAAACCCGCAGATTCACGTCAAATCCAGCGCCAATCCGAAACTGTTGGGCGGTCCTTTCGTGAATGTGCCGGCCGACCGCGTTGAAGAGGTGGCGCAAATGCTGGCCAGGATCGAAACCGAACATGCCGACAGCCTGCAAATGGCCAAGGATTTGCTCGATTTCCAAAACCTGCTGGATCAGGAGGCGGCCGGTCAAAGCCTGGAGCCGTATTACCGGCAACTGCCCGAGTCGCTGCGGGGCTATGTCGAATTGCTTTACGACTACAACAACCGGCCGATCGTCCGCTGCATCGAGAGCCTGTTTTACAAAAGCCGGCATTACAAAAAGCACTTGCAGTCGCTGCGTCTGTTCACCCAGACCCATGACCGGGCGCGCGCCTATTACATGAGTACGCCGCGCCTGCCGGACGATGACAGCATCGCTTGGCATATCCCGTTTTCCGAAAGCACGATCGACGAATTATTCAAATTGGACAGCCAGCCGCAACCTTTGCCTTACATTCGGGACGTGTTAGGGGTGGACGCTGCCGATGACCACAAATTGATCCGTTTGTTGACCGACAAACCGCCGCGTCAGAACGAACCCTGGCACGGACCAGGTGCCCGTGTCCGTTATCTCGGCCATGCCGGCGTGCTGGTCGAATACAACGGCGTGTCGATTCTGGTCGATCCGTTCCTGGCCGTAAACCCCAGCGAGGGCGGCATCGAGCGCTACAGCTTCCAGGATTTGCCGCCGCATATCGACTATGTGCTGATCACACATGTCCATCACGATCATTATGTGTTCGAGACCTTACTGCGCCTGCGGCACAAGATCGGCTGTCTGGTCGTGCCGAAAAGCTCCGGGATTTTCTACGCCGACATTTCGATGAAACTGCTGGCCAGGGAACTGGGGTTCCGCCAGGTGATCGAGATCGATCCATTGGACGCGCTTCCTTTTATCGACGGGGAAATCGTCGCGGTGCCGTTTCTTGGCGAACACAACGATTTGCCGTTCGCGAAAAGCGGCTATCTGGTGCGCACCGGCAAGCAAAAACTGTTGTTTGCGGCAGACTCCAATTGCCTCGACGAACGCATGTATCACAATCTTTGCCGCGAGTATGGGGCAATCGATACCGTATTCCTGGGCATGGAATGCATCGGCGCGCCGTTGTCCTGGGTCTATGGCGCCTTGCTGCCCAAGCTGCCGGATCACAAGCATTGCCAGGCGCGGCGTTCGAACGGCAGCAACGCCGAGGCGGCCTTGCGCCTGTTGGATGCGGTCGATGCCAGCCGGGTCTTTGTCTATGCGATTGGGCGCGAGCCATGGCTGCAATATTTCATGGCGCTGGAGCCGGAAGATGACGATGTCTATATCCGGGAAATCAACAAGATGCTGGCCGTCTGCCGCGACAAAGGCTATGCCGATGCGAGGCGCTTGTACGGCCGCGACGAGATTTTTTTAGCCGAATGAAGAGATGGGTTCCACATCGGCTTAACCTAACAATCCTTTCCCGAATTCATGCCAAGGCCTACCGCATAGCGCTTGTTTTTTGCTTGCTGGAAGCCGTTGAAAAGAATCGCATCATGACAGGCCTTACCTAACAATACCTCATTTCGGATACCCGCATGCAACCTTTGAATACGGAAAACAGCTCATCGCCAGCATCCAAGCGCTCGCGCCTGATTGCCCGTCTCGGCCAAAATACGCCTGCCGACAGGATTCCTACATGCGACATCGACGCACCGACGCCGTTGTCGTATGCGCAGGAGCGGCTATGGATTATGTCGCAACTAGAGCCGGACAATCCCATCTATAACGTCGCCGGCGCAATCCGCTTCGACGGGCCTTTGCGGGCCGACGCTTTAGAACAGGCCTTGACCGAGGTCGTGCGCCGCCACGAAATTCTGCGTAGCCGCTTCGTCACGGTAGACTCGCAGCCCAGACAGCAAGTGTTACAGGATGCCGACTTGCCGTTGGAGCTGTTGGATTTGTCCGCTCATGCCGAGAGCGAAAAAACATCGGCGTTTGAACGCCATGCCCAGTCCTTCATAAGGCGGCCTTTTCGTCTGGCCGAACAAGCGCCTATACGGATTTTATTGGCGACGTTGAATGTGCAGCAACACATCCTGTTATTGACCTTGCATCACATGGTATCCGACCGCTGGTCGGTCGGCGTGCTGATGCAGGAGGTCGCTGCGTTGTACCAGGCTTTTGGCAACGGCCAGCCCTCGCCTTTGCCGGCTTTGTCGATTCAATACGCCGATTACTGTGTTTGGCAGCGCCGTCGGCAAGCGCATTGGGACCGCCAGCTCGAATACTGGCAACACAAACTGGCCGGTGTCCCGCCGCTACTGGAATTGCCGACCGACCAGCCCAGATCGCCGCTAGCAAGTTATCGTGGAGACGTGCATGGCTTCGAGCTCAGCTCCGATCTCACCCGGCAATTGAAGCCGCTGGCGCAACAACATAACGCCACCTTGTTCATGGTGATGGCTGCCGCTTTTTCGACCTTATTGTACCGTTATTCCGGCAGCCGCGATTTTTGTATCGGCTATCCCGTGGCTGGACGCAACCGCACCCAGACCGCAAATCTGATCGGCTTTTTTGTGAACACATTGGTTTTGCGTTGCCGAATCGATGGCGAAACACGCTTTACCGATTGGCTGGCGCAACTGCGCGAGCAGGCCTTGCAAGATCAAGCACATCAGGAACTGGCTTTCGGCCAATTGTTGGCGGCTTTGAATCCGCCGCGTAACCCCAGTCATGCGCCGGTGTTTCAAGTGATGCTTGCGGTGCAGAATGTGCCGACGGCCGATTTTCGGATGGCCGATCTGGCCGTGACGCCGTTGACGATGGTCAACGGCATTTCCCAGTTCGATCTGACGCTGTTTGTCGACGAGCAGGACGGCCGGTTGCTGTGCAGCTTCGAATACAGCGTCGATTTGTTCGATGCTGCCACTATCGAACGCATGGCGGGTCATCTGCAAACCTTGCTGGCTCAGGCGACGGTAAAGCCGAAGAGCCCGGTTCGGCACCTGGAGATGTTGCCGACCGGCCAACATCGGCAACTCACGGAGGACTTCAACGCCACCTGCCGAGATTATAGCCGGCAGCCTGGATTGATTCATGCTTTGTTCGAAGCCCAGGTTGGCAAAAGCCCCGACGCCGTTGCGTTGCGGTTCGAGGAGAAAAGCTTTCGCTATGCCGAACTCAATGCCAAGTCCAATCAGTTGGCCCATTATCTGATCGAACGGAATGTCGGACCGGAAGTTAGGGTTGGCATCTGCCTGCAGCGATCACCGGAAATGGTGATTGCCTTATTGGGTATTTTGAAGGCCGGCGGCGCTTATGTGCCGATTGACCCAGATTATCCGTCCGAACGATTGCAATTCATGTTGGCCGATTGCGCGCCTAAGCTGTTGATCAGTCAAAGTCGTTTTTTAGGCGTGTTGTCCGGGTTAACGGTGAGTGAGAGTCGGCCGCTTCTGCTTGACGATGCTGAAACGATGGCCGCTATTGCCGCGCAACCTACCGCCAATCCCGACCCCTCGGCATTGGGCTTGACGCCAGGGCATCTGGCCTACGCGATTTATACCTCCGGTTCCACCGGGCAACCGAAGGGTGCGATGAATCAGCACGATGCGGTGGTTAACCGCTTGTTGTGGGCTCAGGGCGAATACCGGATGACGGCGGCCGACAGAGTCATGCAGAAAACGCCGTTCAGTTTCGACGTTTCGGTTTGGGAGTTTTTTCTGCCGTTGTTGGCCGGCGCCGAGTTGGTTTTGGCCAGGCCAAAAGGCCATCAGGAGCCGGAATATCTGCAGGATTTGATCGAAGCCGCCGAAATCACCGTACTGCATTTCGTGCCGTCGATGCTGCAGGCGTTTCTGGCCAGGCTGGAGGCTCCGAAATGCCGGTCGTTGCGGCAAGTCTTGTGCAGCGGCGAGGCGTTGCCGCCATCTTTGCAGACGAGGTTTCACGACGCCTTGCCAGGCGTGGCCTTGCACAACTTGTATGGGCCGACCGAAGCGGCAATCGATGTCACCGCCTGGCGGTGCCGGGCCGACGCTACATCGGCGACGGTACCGATCGGACGGCCTGTTGCCAACACGCGCATTTCTATACTCGATGCCTGTTTGCAACCGGTACCGATTGGCATAGCCGGCGAAATCTACATCGGCGGCCTTGCGGTCGGCCGCGGCTATTTGAACAGGCCGTCCTTGACTGCCGAACGTTTCGTCCCCGATCCGTTCACCGTTGGCGGCCGCATGTACAGGACCGGAGACTTGGGGCGTTGGTTGGTTGACGGTAGCATCGAGTATTTGGGGCGTAACGATTTCCAAGTCAAGATTCGTGGTTTCCGTATTGAACTCGGCGAAATCGAAAGCCGCTTATGTGCCTGCGCCGGCGTCAAAGAAGCCGTCGTTGTCGCTCGCAGCGATACTCACGGCGACAAACGCCTGGTCGCCTATCTTACCCACGAATTGGGAGCTGAATTGTCGCTCGCCGCATTACGTAGCCAATTAGCGGCTACTTTGCCTGATTATATGTTGCCAAGTGCTTTCGTGCCGTTGCAGGTTTTGCCGTTGAACGCCAACGGCAAGCTGGACCGTGCCGCATTGCCGGCACCGGAGGAGGGGACTTTACTCGCCCGCGAATATCAGGCGCCCCAAGGCGAGATTGAAACGGCGTTAGCAGAAATTTGGCGAGACTTACTGGAGCTGCATAGGGTGGGTCGTCAAGATCATTTCTTCGAGTTGGGCGGGCATTCCTTGTTGGCATTGACGCTGGCCGAGCGCCTGCATCAGCGAGGCTGGGGCTTACCGGCTCGCGAGGTGTTCGCTCATCCGGTGTTGGCGGATTTGGCCGCAGCAATCGCCGCAGATTGCAACGAAGCCGACCCGATACCGCCTAATTTGATCCCCGATCCGATTTCTTTGTTATCCGTTAAGACGCCGATGGTGGAGTTCCGGCTATGAGTTTAAGCGCTATTTTTACGACGTTAAAATCCAGAAATATTGCCTTGCTGGAAGAGGGCGGCGAGTTGGTAATCCGCGCACCGCAAGGCGCCATGGATTCGGCACTGATGGATAAATTGAAAGCCTATAAACAGGAGTTACTGGCGACGTTACAAGCCGGTGCGTCGGCAGTACGGACGAATCCGGCCGACATTACGCCGGATATGCTACCGCTGGTCGATCTGAGTCAGGATGAAATCGATGGCATCATCAATACCATCGAAGGCGGTGCGGCCAATGTTCAGGATATTTATCCTTTGGCGCCGTTGCAGGAAGGCATTTTGTTTCATCACCTGCTGGATACGCAAGGCGATCCTTATGTAACCCGTTCTCTGATCGTATTCGATAACCGGACTTATTTGGACGCCTTTCTGGCGGCGTTACAGACCGTGATAGACCGCCACGATATTCTGCGCAGCTCGGTGCACTGGCAAGGCTTGCGGCAGCCGGTACAGGTCGTCCATCGCCGAGCGGTTCTGCCGGTGCAGGAGTTGGCCGGAGGCGGCAATGTCGAGAGCCGACTATTGGATGCAACCGATCCCAGAAAATGGCGGATGACTATTCAGCAGGCGCCGTTGTTAGCGGTGTATATGGCCGCCGATCCGGACGGCGAGCGCTGGCGCTTGGTATTGTTAAATCACCATTTGGTCGATGACAATTACACTTTGCAGTTGATACTGTCGGAAATTCAACTGTTGCTGGCTGTCCGCGGCGCCGAGCTGCCGGTGCCGTTGCCGTACCGAAACTTCGTCGCCCGAATGCGGCGTAACGCTCAGGCCGAACACGAAACCTATTTCCGCGATCAGCTTGGCGATGTCGATGAGACCACCGCGCCGTTCGGTGTGCTGAACGTGCAAGATAACGGCGGCAAGGTCGAGGAAACGGTAATGATGCTGGACGGCACATTGTCGCAGCGAATACGCGATGCCTCCCGTGGCTGTAGTGTTACGCCAGCGAGTCTATTTCATGTCGCCTGGGCCTTGGTGATGGGGCGATGCAGCGGACGCGACGATGTGGTGTTCGGCACGGTGTTGTCGGGACGGCTGCATAGCGGAGTCGGTGCCGAGCGCGCCGTGGGATTGTTCATCAATACCCTGCCGGTCCGTATTCCGCTGGCTAAACTTAGCGCCGCCGAAACCGTCGCGCTAACCCACCAACGCCTGAATGAGCTGTTGCTACACGAACAGGCGTCGCTGGCCACCGCGCAGCGTTGCAGCGGATTGGCTGTCGGTATGCCTCTGTTTACCTCGTTGTTGAATTATCGCCACTCAAGCATCGTGGCTAGCGACGACAAGGTGCTAATGGCTTGGGAGGGCGCGGAAGTCGTATTCAGCGAGGAACGGACCAATTATCCTTTGACCCTATCGGTCGACGATCTGGGTCGGGATTTTGGGTTGACCGTGCAGGCGGCGCAGGGCATAGAGCCGCGACACGTTGTCGAGTATTTGCGTACGGCCATCAGCGGATTGGCGGACGCCTTATTGAGAGAGGCTACTCGGCCGGTTAACGAAATTAATATATTGCCGGCAGACGAACTCCATCAAGTGTTGGTTGACTGGAACGCCACCCGGACCCCCTATCCGAAGGAGCGCTGCATTCACCAGTTGTTTGAAGCTCAGGTTGAGCAAACACCTGATGCCATTGCGCTAACCTTTGAAAACCAAACTCTGACTTATGCCGATTTGAACATCAAAGCCAATCGCCTGGCGCATTACCTGATCGAACGCGGCGTCGGTCCGAACGTGTTGGTCGGACTCTGCATCGAACGCTCGCCGGAGATGGTGACCGGCCTCTTGGGCATCCTGAAGGCCGGCGGCGCTTATGTGCCGCTCGACCCTCACTATCCGGAGGAGCGCCTGGGCTATATGCTCGGCGATGCCGGCATTGGCCTGCTGCTGACCCGACCGGCGCTGGCGGCGGTCATTGCGGCGGATGCGCGGCAGACGGTTTATCTGGATCAGGACTGGCCCATGATCGCGCACTATCCGGCACACAACCTCACGCCGCGCAATCACCCGCTGGATCTGGCCTACATCATCTACACCTCCGGTTCGACCGGCCAGCCCAAGGGCGTCGCGGTCAGCCACCTGAACGCGGTGCATTCGACCGTGACGCGTTTTGCGCACTATGCCGATCCGGTCAAGGCCTATCTGTTGTTGTCGTCGTTCGCCTTCGACAGCTCGGTGGCGGGGATCTTCTGGACCCTGGGGCAGGGCGGCTGTCTGTGCCTGCCCGGCGACGACGCCGGCAAGGACCCGGCGGTGCTGGCCGCACTGATCGAACGCGAGCAGGTCTCGCACCTGCTGGCCTTGCCGTCGCTGTATGCCGCGTTGTTGGAGCAGGCGCAGCCGCAGGCCAGCCTGCGCAGCCTCACGACCGCGATCGTCGCCGGCGAAGCCTGTGCCACCGAAGTGGTCAAACGGCATTTCGCGCGGCTGCCGGCCGTCAAACTCTACAACGAATACGGCCCGACCGAAGGCACGGTGTGGAGCAGCGTCTACCAGGCCGGACCTGAGGACCTCGAGCGGCCGCTGGCGATAGGGCGGCCGCTCAATAATGTGCGCCTGTATATCCTGGATGCCGCCGCCAACCCGGTGCCGCTCGGCGTGGCCGGCGAGCTCTACATCGGCGGCGCCGGCATCGTGCGCGGCTATCTGGAGCGCCCGGCGTTGACCGCGGAACGCTTCCTGCCCGACCCGTTTCGGCCGGAGGGCGGCCGCCTGTACCGCACCGGCGACCTGGCCCGCTACCGGGCCGACGGCGCGATCGAGTTTTTGGGCCGCATCGATCATCAGGTCAAGCTCCGCGGCTTCCGGATCGAGCTCGGCGAGATCGAGGCGCAGCTGTTGGCGTATCCGACCGTAAAGGACGCGGCCGTGCTGGCGCGCGAAGATCAGCCGGGCGACAAGAAGCTGGTGGCCTATCTGGTGCTTGATTCGGCCAGTGCCAACCAGGATGCCGCCGTGTTGGACGACCTGAAAGCCCGACTGAAACAGGCCCTGCCGGACTACATGGTGCCGGCGGCTTTCGTGATGCTGGACGCCATGCCGTTGAGCGCCAACGGCAAACTGGAGCGGAAACACCTGCCGACGCCGGACTGGAGCGGCCAGTCCGGCGCGGCCTATGCCGCGCCGCAAACCCCGGTCGAAGCCGCTCTGGCCCAGGTCTGGCAGCAACTGCTGGCGGTCGAGCGGGTCGGCCGCCACGACAACTTCTTCGCTCTCGGCGGCGACTCGATCCTGAGCATCCAGATGGTCAGCCGGGTGCGCCAGGCCGGCATCGTGGTGACGCCGAAACAACTGTTCCAGCACCCGACCCTCGCCGAACTGGCGGCGGTCGCCGGGGCCGCGAGCCGCGCGGTCGCCGAGCAAGGGCCCGTCAGCGGCGAGGCGCCGTTGACGCCGATCCAGCACTGGTTCTTCGAGCGCGCGCTCGCCACCCCGCAGCACTGGAACCAGGCCGTGCGGCTGAGCGTCAAGCCCGGGCTGACGCCGGCGGTCTTCGAGGCCGCGCTGTACAAACTATTGAGCCAGCACGATGCCCTGCGCCTGCGCTTTAGCGTAGAAGACGGACGCTGGCGGCAACGCCATGCGGCCGGTGATTCCTCCTGTGTGTTCGAACGCCTCGACCTGTCCGCGGTCCCGGCCGCCGAATGCAGCGCCCGCCTACAGGCGGAAGCGACCGCGCGCCAGGCCGCACTGGACCTGAGCCAAGGGCCGCTGCTGCGCACGGTCTGGTTCGACTTCGGCGATGAAGCCAGCCAGGTGCTGGTCGCGATCCACCACCTGGTGGTCGACGGCGTGTCCTGGCGCATCCTGCTGGAAGACCTGAGTCTGGCCTGCCGGCAAGGCCAGGCCGGCCAGAGCCTGAGTCTGCCGGCGAAGACCACATCCTTCAAACATTGGGCCGGGCGCCTGACAGAGCTGACGCAGAGCGGCAGTTTGAATCTGCATGCCGACTACTGGCTGGACCCGCGCCGCAGAGAGGCGCCGGCGCTGCCGGTCGACGAGCCGGCCGGCGCCAACCTGTCAGGTCTCGAAGACGAGATCGTCGCCACCTTGAGCCGCGACGACACCCGCGCCTTGCTGCAAGACGTGCCGGCCGCCTACCGCAGCCAGATCGACGACGTGCTGTTGACCGCGCTGGCGTTGACCCTGCACGAGTGGACGCAATCCTCGACCCTGCTGATAGACCGGGAAGGCCACGGCCGCGAACACCTGGCCGACGACCTCGACGTGTCGCGCACGGTCGGCTGGTTCACCAGCGTCTACCCCTTGCTGTTGAGGCTGGACGCCGGCGATGACCTCGGCCGCGCCTTGAAAACGGTCAAGGAGCAACTCCGCGCGGTGCCGGCGCACGGCATCGGCTACGGCCTGCTGCGCTACCTGTCGGCCGACACTGAACTCAAACAGCGCCTGGCCGCCCAGCCGCAGGCCAGGATCATTTTCAACTACCTGGGCCAGCTCGACACCGTACTGGACGCGGACGGCCTGTTCGCCGCCAGCCACGAGTCCGCAGGATTAAGCCTAGACCCGGCCGGCGAACGGGCGCACGAACTGGACGTGGTCGGCAGTATTCTGGACGGCCGTTTGCAGCTGAGCTGGCGTTACAGCCGCGCCCGCTATCGGCGCAGCACGCTGGAAAGCCTGGCCGCGCGTTACCTGCAACACCTGCAAGCCTTGATCGCCCACTGCCGCGAGCCGGATACCGGCGGCTACACGCCGTCCGACTTCCCGCTGGCGACCTTGTCGCAAACTCAACTGGATGCGCTGGCGTTGCCGCCGCGGCAAATCGAGGACATCTACCCCTTGGCGCCGTTGCAGCACGGCCTGATGTTCCACAGCCTGTACGCGCCGAACGCGACCGTCTACCGCATCCAACTGGCTTGCCGCCTGACCGGCAAACTCGACATCGCCGCCTTCCGGCAGGCCTGGCAATTGCTGCTGGAGCGGCATGCGCTCCTGCGCACGCGCTTCTACGGCCAGGACCTGGAACAACCGCTGCAAATCGTCGAACATCACGTGCTGCTGCCGATCAGCTTCTACGACTGGAGCGGCCTGCCGGAAGCCGCCCAGCAACAGCGCTGGCGGCAGTTGCAGGCGGACGATCACGCCCAAGGCTTCGACTTCGGCCGCGCGCCGATGATGCGCCTGGCTCTGGCGCAAACCGCCGATACCGTGCATTACCTGTTGTGGAGCTATCACCACGTGCTGCTCGACGGCTGGAGCATGCCGCTCTTGATCAAGGAAGTCTTCACGCTCTACCACGCCCTGCAGCGCGGCGACCGGCCCAGCCTGCCGGCGGTCAAACCTTACCGCGACTACATCGCCTGGCTGCAGCGCCAGGACCGGGCCGCGGCCGAACGTTACTGGAAAGAGGCCATGGCCGGCTTCGACACGCCGACTGTTTTAGGTATCGACCGGGCGCCCGGCCGCCAAGGCGCGGGCGAAACCCGAAAACACAGGCTGCTCCTGACTGCGGCCGAAACCCGGCGTCTGCAACAGTTTGTCAGACAACAACAGCTGACCTTGAACACCCTGGCCCAGGCCGCCTGGGGCTTATTGCTCAGGCACTACAGCGGCAGCGATGACGTGGTGTTCGGCATCACCGTCTCCGGCCGCCCGGCGGACCTGATCGGCATCGAAGCACAAGTCGGCCTGTTTATCAACACGCTGCCGATGCGGGTCCAAGTCAAGCCGGAAGCCCGTCTCGACGACTGGCTGCAGGGCCTGTTTGCGCAGAACCAGGACATGCGCCGTTACGAATACGCGCCGCTGGCGCAGATCCAAACCGGGTCCGACATCGGCCGCGGCCAAAACCTGTTCGACAGCCTGTTGGTGTTCGAAAACTACCCGATCGATGAGGCGCTGATGCAGATCGGCGGGCCGCTGACAATCGACGCGGTGGTCGGCGTCGACCCGACCAACTACCCGCTGACGCTGACGGTCTTCCCCGGCGAGCGCTTGCAGTTGGAGATCAACCACGACAGCAGCCGCTTTACCGGCGACAGCATTGCCGCGATGCTGGCCCACCTGCAGCAACTGCTGGTCGCGTTTGCCGAACAGCCGCAAGCCAAACTGGCTAACCTGCCGACGCTGGTCGCAGCGGAGCGCCGGCAAATCCTCGATGACTGGAACGCCACCGAAGTCGACTATCCCAAGGGCCGCTGCATCCATCAACTCTTCGAGGCCCAGGCCGCAAGGACGCCGGATGCGGTCGCGCTCAAGTTCGAAGACCAAAACCTGAGCTACGCCGAACTGAATGCGAAGGCCAACCAACTCGCGCATTACCTGAGCGAACGCGGCATCGGTCCGGACGTATTGGTCGGCATCTGCATCGAACGCTCGCTGGAGATGGTGATCGGTCTGCTCGGCATCCTGAAGGCCGGCGGCGCCTATGTGCCGCTCGATCCCAACTATCCGGAGGAGCGCCTGGCCTTCATGCTGGCCGACATCGCGCCGCCTGTGGTGTTGACTCAGGCCGAACTGGCGGCCAGGCGCGCTTTCGGTACGGCACAGGTGCTCCGTCTGGACAGCGACTGGAGGCACATCGAAAGCTATTCGGCCGTCAATCCGGACGGCGGTTTGCGCCCCGACAATCTGGCTTACTGCATCTACACCTCCGGCTCGACCGGTCAGCCCAAAGGCGCCGGCGTGCCGCACCAAGGCATCCTGAACCGGCTGCAATGGATGCAGGCGGAATACCGGCTGGACGGCAGCGACAGCGTGCTGCAAAAAACCCCGTACAGCTTCGATGTCTCGGTCTGGGAGTTCTTCTGGCCGCTGATGACTGGCGCCCGGCTGGTCGTCGCCGCCCCGGAACTGCACAAAGACAGTCTGGGCCTCGCCGAGCTGATCCGCCGCGAACAGATCACGACGCTGCATTTTGTGCCGTCGATGCTGCAAGCCTTCGTCGAGACGCCGGAGATGGAGAGCTGTACGTCCTTGACACGGGTGATCTGCAGCGGCGAAGCCCTGTCGGCCGATCTGGTCGCGCGTTTCCAACAAAAACTGCCGGCGGCACTGCACAACCTGTACGGGCCGACCGAAGCCTCGGTCGACGTCAGCTACTGGGCCTGCCCGCCGGCTTGCAGCGAAGCTGCGATTCCGATCGGCAAGCCGATCGCGAACATCCGCCTGTACATCCTGGACCGCCATTTGAATCCGGTGCCGGTCGGCACGCCTGGAGAACTGCACATCGCCGGCATCGGCCTGGGCCGCGGCTATTTGCGGCGGCCAGGCCTGAGCGCGGAAAAGTTCATCCCCGACCCTTACGGTCCCGAGGGCAGCCGGATGTACAAGACCGGCGACCGGGTGCGTTACCGGGCGGACGGTACGATCGACTACCTGGGCCGCATCGACCATCAGGTCAAGCTCCGCGGCTTTCGGATCGAGCTTGGCGAAATCGAAGCGCAACTGTTGGCGCATGCAGCGGTAAAAGAAGCCGTGGTGCTGGCGCGGGAAGACCACCCCGGCGACAAGCGTCTGGTCGCCTATCTGGTCGAAGATCAGCTCGGCACCCTGTCATTGGACGATCTGAAAGCCCAGTTGAAACAGGCGCTGCCGGATTACATGGTGCCCAGCGTCTTCGTGATGCTGGCAGAAATGCCGCTCAGCGCCAACGGCAAACTGGACCGCAAACGCTTGCCGGCGCCGGGCGTCGGCGATCAATTGGCCACTCAATATGTCGCGCCGCGCAGCGGGTCCGAAACCATTCTGGCCGAGATCTGGCAGGACGTGCTCGGCATAGAAAAAGTCGGCGTCGAAGACGACTTCTTCGAACTGGGCGGGCATTCGTTGCTGGCGACCCAGCTATTCTTCCTCGCCCAAAAGCGCTTGGCTACCGCCGTCACGTTTAAGGCATTTTTAGTCGAGCCGACGATAGCCGCTCAAGCACGGTTGATTGACGAAGGGGAGGCGGCCGAGCCGGTGATAGATTTAGACGCCGACGCGGTACTGGATCCGACTATCGTACCAATAACGTCCGACAAGGTGGATGTCGCCGCCGCTCGCGCCATGTTACTGACCGGGGCGACCGGTTTTCTGGGGGCGTTTTTATTGGCCGATCTTCTGGAACTGACACAGGCAAGGATCTACTGCCTGATCAGGGCGGAAGATGAACGGCAGGCCATGCGGCGCTTGCAACGGCAGATCGAGCAATATGAATTGTCGGATCGCGTCGACTTTTCTCGAGTCGTTGCGGTGTGCGGCGATTTAGGCGAGCCGCGACTCGGATTGTCTGAGTGTCGTTATCGGGACATAGCCGAACAAGTCGAGGTGATTTATCACAACGGAGCTTTAGTCAATTTCGTTCAGCCGTATCAGGCCTTAAAAGCCGCGAATGTTTTTGGGACTCAGGAAGTCTTGCGTTTGGCCTGCTTAGGGAAGGCTAAAGCCATTCACTATGTATCGACAGTGTCGGTATTTAGCGAGGAACCTAAGCAGACAACCGGGCATAAGGAAACCGACGACCCCGTGCAACGAGGTCATTTGCCAACCGGTTATGCCCAGAGCAAATGGGTCGCAGAGAAATTAGTGGTTGCGGCTAGGGAAAGGGGATTCCAAGTCAGTATTTATCGGCCTGCGATTGTGGCTGGCGATAGACGTAACGGGGTGTGGAATACCAGCGATTTTTGGTGCCGATTGATCAAAGGCTGCATGCAAATGGGCTATGCACCTTGTGAGCGTGTGCGAGTGGATATGGCGCCAGTTGATTACATGAGCCGCTCGGTCGTCGCATTGTCCTTAACATCCGCTGCCGATGGCAATATTTTTCATTTGAATCATCCCGAGCCGCCTTATTCCGATCAATGGCTGGATGGCTTTGCAGACTTGGGTTACGAGGTGCAACGCATCCCTTACCGCAACTGGCTGGAGAAAGTCCTGGAGACCGGGCGGGCCAGGCCGGAAGACTTTGCCTTGGCGTCGCTGTTGCCGTCGTTTGCCGAACAGCTCCAGGCAGGCGACACGCAACTACCGGAGGGTGATGTCATGCAATACGACAGCTCGGCGACGCATGCCGCATTGTCGGCCTTAGGTGTGGAATGCGCCCCGATGGATGGCAACGATCTGGCGCGTTATCAAGCGTATTGGCTTAGAAGCGGCTTTATCCGGAAGCCGGACTATGCGGATCGGTTCTAGGAAAACTTTGGTTTGAGGTGGGGAAAAAAGAGGGGGAAATCCTCTTCCTGATAATCACATCAAAAAATTCCCTTTCGCCATCTAAAAAAATTGAAGAAATCATGAGAAAAAAAACTAGCAAGCGAGGAACTGCGTTGAAAGACCGTTTTGAAGCGAACCATACCCTCAAGAATTGTTTGGTCGGCGGTGTATTGGCATTAACGCTTGGCCAAGTGGGAACGTCGCTGGCGGCCGATAAGGCCAAGAAAATTCATTTCAATATTCCAGCCAACAACTTGGCATCGGCATTGTTGAATTACTCCGAAACGACCGGCGTTCAACTGAGCTATGCGCAAGCGTTGGTCTCCGGTCATAAAGCCGCATCCGTATCCGGCGACTATACGCCGGAACAGGCTTTGCAAAAGCTTTTGGGGGGAACCAACATCACTTATCGATATGTAGATGCGGATGCGATCGCGTTGGCTGAGGCGCCTAAGGAAATCAGCACCGATAATACGATTACGTTGAAGCCGATGACGGTGGTGGGTTCTGTGTCGGCCGATAGCCCCAGCCTGACCACTCCCTCGATCGACGAGTCACGCGTCAAATTGAATCAGGTTCCCGGCGGGACGAGCGTGATCGATGCCGAGAGAATTTATGAAGGCGCGCCGCTGACGGTCAACGATGTCTTTGTCAACGCGCCCGGCGTCTATGTTGCGGATTCTCAAGCAGGAGTCACGGGCGGGTCGCGGATTTCAATCCGCGGTTCTGACGCCAATTCGATCATCTCGCCGATTCGTGGCATCAAATTGCTTCGCAACGGCATGCCATTCACCAGCGCAGACGGCTCCTCGGATACCGAATCGGTCAATTTGTTCGCGCTCGATCATGTCGATGTCTACCGAGGCGCCAGTGCGCTGGAATACGGCGGCAGCAATCTCGGCGGAGCGATCAACCTGATCACGCCGACCGGTTACACCGCCGAGGGCGTGCGCTTGGGGATGAAATGGGGGACCTACGATTTTGTCAATCCGACCCTGAGTTTTGGCAAGGTGTTCGACAATGGCTTTGATGTCTACGGCTCGTTTGCCTACCTGAGCACCGATACCACGCGGGAAAACAACAAGCAGGAACAGTTCTACGGTCACGGCAACGTCGGCTATCGCTGGAACGACAGGCAAGAAACGCGTTTGTTTTTCGATATTCAGAACCATAATTTTTTGTCGACGGAGCCGCTGACCCAAAAGAAGGTTGAAGACAACCCGAAGCAGAACGACAACGGCTTCGCGCTCCCGAGCGGCTTTCCCATGTACCGCGTCGACCTGAAGCACTCGATCCTCCTGGATGGCGGCGACAAGTTCGATGTGGGGGCCTATTACCAGGACAAGCATTATGCCTATGACTATACCTTCGGCTATAACCAGGACAGGTGGCAGGACACCGGCTTCAACTGGCGGCATGAGATCAACAGCAAACTGCTCGGCCTGGATAACAGGGTGGTATGGGGCGGCCTGACCCAATGGCAGTTCATCAACGATTACAACTATGAGACTTTGCCGGATCGTCGGCGAGGCCCGTTAAAAAACGCCGAGCGCGACCGTTGGCTGAATGTCGAGGGGTATTTGGAAGATCAACTCCGTCTGACCGACCGGTTTACCTTGATCGCCGGTGTGCAGCTGAATTGGCGGAATGTTAATTATGAACGTTACGAGGGCGCCCTCCCCGAAGCTGCCGGAACGACCAATCAAGCCGATCAGGATTATTTTAGCGCCAACCCCAAGCTCGGCTTTACTTGGCAGGCAACCCGTGAGGCACAGATTTACGGCAATGTCAGCCGCAGTTCGGAACCCCCTCCATTGACGAACTTAGCCGATCTGTTTCCCGCCAAGGATTTGCAAACAGGCAGCACGGTCGAAGTCGGCACGCGCGGGCAAACGGATTATTTGAAGTGGGATCTGGCTTATTACCACGCCTGGGTGAACAACGAATATTTGATTATTGCAAATCCTATTGATCCCACGGTTTTTGCAGCGACAAACGCAAACAGCACGACCCTGCATTCCGGCGTCGAACTGGGTTTGGAGACCTCTCTGCCGATTGACGCGATCGCCAACGGCGACCAAATCCGTCTGCGCGGCAACTATACCTGGAACAACTTCGCCTTCGACAACGATCCGGTGTTAGGCAGCAACCGTATTCCCGGCATACCGGAGCACGTGGCTTTTGTCGAGGCATTGTATCAGCATCCGAGCGGATTCTACATCGGCCCCAATGCCCGGCTGGTCGGCTCCAACTGGGTCGATTACAAAAATACGCTGGCCGCAAAACCTTATGCCTTGCTCGGCGCCCGGATCGGTTGGGATGACGGCAAACATTGGAAACTGTTCATAGACGGGCGCAACTTGACCGATCAGCATTACGCGGCAACCCTCTGGACGATGGGGGACGCGGGGGGCATGGACCAGGCGCAATTTCATCCCGGCGCGACCCGTACTGTCTACGGCGGCATTGAGTATCGCTTCTAGCGGGTGCCGGATGAGTATCACTGTTCAGCAATTGGCAACGCTCGATAACATGCACTTAGCCCGGCGAAAGCGCCGCCGTAAACTCTGGCTGAAGGTCCATCTTTGGCTGGGGTTGTTGTTCGGGGCCTATCTTGCCGTGATCGGCCTGACCGGCAGCATCCTGGTTTTTCATGACGAGATCGACGAATGGCTGGCGCCGGAGCTCATGACCGTCGCGCCGCCGGCCGAGCCGTCGGCGTATCGACCGCTTGCGGAAATCATCGCGGCCAGTGCCGCTGCGATGCCGGGCGATGCCCAGCAAGCCTTTGCCGTCTATCCGCGCAACGCTAAAGCCGCCTTTAGGCTACGTTACGCCGTGCCGATAACGGGCGGCGCGACCGAGTTTTGGGAAACCGCTGTCGATCCATACAGGGCCAAGTTTATCGGCAAACGCTTGCGCTGGACGTCGGGAGAAACATTCCCGGAAACTTTCGTCGACTTTGTTTTTTCCCTGCACTATTCGCTGTTTCTGGGTGACTCCGGCGAATTGATCGTCAGTCTCATCGGTGTATTGTCCATTCTCTCGATGCTGACCGGGCTGATCGTCTGGTGGCCGTTGACCGGGAAATGGCGGCAGGCGTTGACGATCAAGGCCAAGGCCAGCGCCGAGCGCTTGACGTTCGATTTGCACAAAACCTTCGGCGTTTATTCGGCTGTGGTGCTGTTGCCGGTGTTGTTTTCCGGCATTTACATCACCGAACCGAAATATGTGGTGCCGGTGGTCGAGCTGTTTTCGCCGGCAACCTATCGCTACTGGTTTCAATCCACTCCCGTTGAATCCATGCCCTCGTTGGGGATGGCCGATGCGGTGGCGATCGCTGACCGCTTGTATCCCAGTGGAAGAACCCATTTCATCTACGGAGCCACGCAACCGACGTCGACCTTTACCGTGTGCAAGAACGATGTCGAACAAATCGGCAGCCTGATACATCGGCGTTGCGTCGTGATTGACCGCTACAGCGGCAAGATTCTGGATGTGGACGATCCGACCGCAGGCACGGCCGGCGAAGTGCTAACGCATTGGCAATGGCCGCTGCATTCCGGACAGGCGTTCGGGATGGCGGGGCGAGTGTTGGTGTGTCTTTCGGGGTTGGCGTGCGTTTTATTATTTGGAACAGGAATTGTGCGAT
>Ga0207968_100138_pt1 | contig 32362 bp, 26 predicted proteins | sample LakWasMet21_HOW5_2_FD_183867 | JGI IMG/M metagenome (GOLD analysis project Ga0207968, IMG submission 183867) | Freshwater sediment methanotrophic microbial communities from Lake Washington under simulated oxygen tension - Sediment Metagenome... | ecosystem: Environmental > Aquatic > Freshwater >...
ACCTATTTTTTCCAAACACATAACATTATCGGCGAGTCGCCACACGTTACTCAAATAATATAGGCCACAACGTAGCCTATATTATTTGGTGACTTAAGGAAAAATCATGCATAACTAATGAAGGAGCCTCATTGAGTTACGGCATTCGGCCCAAAGCGGACATTCACAACCCTTGATATGTCCTAGTCAATTGTTAGAAATATAGCGTCATATCAATTCTCTTTATTTCTATATAAAAGTTGATACAACAAAGGCAGCACAAGTAGAGTTAGTAACGTTGATGACAATATTCCACCGATTACAACAGTAGCTAATGGGCGTTGAACTTCAGCGCCGGTGCCGGTAGCAATGGCCATCGGAATAAACCCAAGCGACGCTACTAGTGCGGTCATTAAAATAGGCCGCAATCGAGTTAAAGCACCTTCTTGAATTGCCTCTAATAATGGTTTTCCTTCGTCACGAAGCGCTTTGATAAAACTAATCAGCACTAAGCCATTCAATACCGCTACGCCTGATAAAGCAATAAACCCAACACCTGCCGATATGGAGAGTGGTATACCCCTTAGCCACAAGGCCAATACCCCGCCAGTGAGTGCGAACGGAATACCTGTAAACACAATGAGCCCATCGCGAAAGTTGCCAAACATGGAATACAACAATATTGAAACCAGCAATAACGCTAAAGGGATGACTATTTCTAATCGTGCAGTGGCTGATTGCAGTTGTTCAAAAGTACCGCCCCAAGTTAGCCAATACCCAGACGGTATTTTGACTTCCTGTTCGATACGTTGCTGAGCCTCAGCTACATAAGAGCCAATGTCACGATCTCGCACATTGGCTGTGACAACTACGCGACGTTTTCCATTTTCACGACTGAACTGGTTTGGGCCAGGTGCTAAATCAAGTGTTGCGACTTCGCCTAGTTGCAAATAGTTAGCTTTTGAATTGTCGCTACTTCCTGGCAGCCGAATCGGTATTTGCTTGAACGCGGCCATATCTACCCTGAGATTTTCTGGGAGGCGCACAACGATATCAAACCGACGGTCGCCTTGAAATATAGCACCAGCCTGTTTACCGTTCATAGCAATCGATATTGCTTCTTGCACTTCAGCAATGTTAATGCCGAGTCGCGCAATCTTTTCACGCTCAATATTCACGGTAAGGATAGGCAAACCTGTGGTTTGTTCTACCTTCACATCTTCACCTCCTGGAATTGTGCTTAAAGTCTCTGCTATTTTTTCAGCGGTATGATTCAAGGTTTCCATATCATCACCAAATATTTTGACTCCTACATCACTACGTACCCCAGAGATCAACTCATTAAAACGCATCTGAATCGGTTGGGTAATTTCATAGTTGTTACCAGGAACGGCTTCGACCGCATGTTTAATTTTTGCAATCAATTCATTTTTGCTTAAATTCGGATCAGGCCATTCTGACTTAGGTTTGAGCATGATGTAATTATCAGCCATACTCGGCGGCATCGGGTCGCTAGCAATTTCAGCGGTACCTAATTTAGAAAATATCCGGTCTACTTGTGGGAACTGCATTACTGTATGCTCAATTTCCCTTTGCATTGATAAAGACTGAGACAGGCTAGTCCCCGGTATGCGTATAGGTTGCAATAGGATGTCGCCTTCATTCAGGTTAGGCATGAATTCACTACCCATACGACTCACCATCAACCCACTCAGAATGACCGAAACCAGTGTAATCGTAAGCACCAAAGCTTTATTGCCCATTGACCAATGAAAAATCGGCTCATAGGCACGTTTAGCCCATGCAATGAATACATTTTCCTTTTCGGTCACAGCGCCAGTGATGAATATCGCAATTGCAGCTGGAATGAAAGTGACTGAAAGTAACATGGCACCTAATAAGGCAATCACTACTGTAAAGGCCATAGGGTGGAACATCTTGCCCTCAACACCTGCTAGAGCAAATATCGGTAAGTAAACCACCATGATAATGATCTGACCATAGATCAAAGGTCTTCTGGCTTCTCTAGCGGCTGCGAACACTTCCTGAAAGCGTTCGTCACGACTCAGGGTACGACCTAACGTAGTTTGCACATGTGCCAGCCTACGCATGCAGTTCTCGACGATAACAACAGCGCCGTCGATAATGATGCCGAAGTCTAATGCTCCAAGACTCATAAGATTGGCACTGACCTTACCTGTGACCATACCAGTAAAGGTAAATAGCATTGCCAATGGAATAATAAGCATTGTTATCACGGCAGCGCGAATATTTCCCAAGAATAGGAACAGCACAGCCACTACCAACAGCGCACCTTCTGACAGGTTCTTTTTTACCGTATTGATTGCTTTATCAATTAGGATGGTGCGGTCATAGACTGTTTTAGCTACAACACCAGTCGGCAAAGTCTTGTTTATCTCTGCAATTTTCTTATCGACTGCAGCAGAAACGGTACGACTATTTTCTCCAACCAACATGAAAACAGTGCCTATCACTACCTCTTCACCATTCTCGCTGGCAGCGCCACTTCGCAGCTCTTTACCAAGCTGAACCTCGGCAATATCTTTAATGCGTACAGGGATACCAAGCTTGGTGGAAACCACGACATTATTGATATCACTCATGGATGATAATTGACCAGGAACCCTAATCAAATATTGTTCACCTGATTTTTCTATGTAGCCTGCACCCATATTGGCATTATTATTTTCCAGCGCTTCAACGACATCTTTTAATGCCAAGCCATGTGCGACTAAACGGTCAGGATAAGGTGACACTTGATATTGCTTGGCATAACCGCCAATCGTATTGATCTCATTAACACCAGGCACATTGCGTAATTGCGGCTTAATGATCCAATCTTGGATCTCACGCAAGTCAGTCGGGCTATAGGGGGTACCATCGGCTTTCAATGCTCCCTCTTTAGCTTCCACTGTCCACATATAGATTTCACCTAAGCCAGTAGAAGTCGGTCCCATCTCAGGAAGAATACCTGCAGGGAGTTTTTCCTTGGCCTGACTAATACGCTCATTGACCAACTGTCTGGCAAAATAGATATCCGTATGTTCCTTGAACACTACCGTCACTTGAGACAAACCGTAACGTGAAATGGAACGGGTCTCCTCTAAACCAGGCAGCCCAGACATTGCGGTTTCCACTGGAAAAGTGATGCGTTGTTCAGCTTCCAAAGGTGAATAACCTGCGGCTACTGTATTGATCTGCACTTGAACATTAGTGATATCTGGAACCGCATCAATCGGTAACTTCTGATAACTGAATATCCCTAAGGCAGCGATACCCAAAGCCAACAGCATGATGAGCCAACGTTGGTTGACAGAAAAATGGATGAGTTTATCAAACATAGTTAGGCTCCTTAATCATCGTGGGTCGCACTGGCTTTGCCTAGTTCGGCTTTAACCAGATAGCTATTTTGGGCTGCATATTTTTCACCTGCACTCAACCCACTCAGAACCTCTACGTATTTATCATCACCTCGCCCCAGTGTCAGTGGACGAACCTCAAATAGATCTGCATATCGACCAAATACGACTTTGCCATCATCCATGCTTTGCAAGCCCTCAACAGACACTGCTAGCGGCACTTCGACTTCATCTGCTTGTAATTCAATGTTCACTGGGATGCCTGGCAGCCATACTTTGTCAGCATTCTTCAGTACAACTCGTGCTATTGCAGTGCGAGATTGCTCACCCACCAATGCCCCAACATAGGCAACGGTGCCTGTAGTTTGAGCTTCGAAAGCGCTCGCTTTCACTGTTACTTTCTGGCCGATTTTGACTGCACCCACATCCTTAGCATAAATGGTCATTTCAGCCCATAGCGTAGAAAGGTCAGCCACGACAAAAATACTTTCATCGCCGTTTAATACCTGCCCTGCTGAGATTTGTTTATCGGTAATCACTCCATCAATAGGCGCTTTAATCTCATAACGCGTTAGATTACTTCCTGAGCCTAGATTAGCCCCTATAGACTGTAGCTTTTGCTTTGCCCTTTGCTGATTGATCTCAGCTTCTTGCAAAGCCTGTCTTGCCTGCTGATAATCCTGCTCCGCTGAGATTTTCTCTTCCCAAAGCTTTTTCTCGCGCTCATAGGTCACTTTCGCTAGATCTAGCCGCTTTTGCGCAGCCATCAGGTCACTGCGTTGATCAGCGATACTTTGACTTGAAACAATTGCTAGCAACTGTCCTTTACGCACTTTATCGCCAGCATTAGCCGATACGGACTCCACAATGCCATTCAGCCTAGGCACGACCCTGACACTCTTGTCTGCATTCAGTTTGATTTCACCTATTAAATTTAAGGTTGTTTTGATGCGTGCAGGGCCCGCTGTGAGTATTTCCACTCCATTCAGGGTCAATTGACGATCTGTCATGGTCACGCGGCCTTCAATCTGCGCGTAAGCAAATTGATAGTGTTTGCCGTTATGCTCAGAATCAATGCTGACTTTGAATGAATGTGGTTCCTCAACGGCTTCCATACTTTTGAGATAATCCGCCTCTTTTACAAAAGTGAGTTTTTCCGGACTACGGCCTAATCTATTTACAGTAAACGTCACGTTCGATGTGGCAGGATCAAGTAGCTTGCCATCTTCATAGGTATAAACTCTGAACTCTGGTGTAGCTTTTTGATTGCTGATGACTACTTCGAGACCATAGCCACTCTGGGTAAATATTTTGCCGGCATGGGGGCCTTTAGGTAATTCTTTTGCTTGCTCCTCATGTTGGTGACCATCCAACTCTTCATGCGTGGTCGATTGTTCTGCACCTTCCTCTTCACCGGATTTTGGCTTATTGGATTGCAGAATCAAGTTACCTAAGATGATGCCGATTAAGATAACGATGATGATTAATAACGATTGCTTACTTGAAAGTGCAGATTTTATTTTTGAGTATATTGTCATGTTTGCCTCCTAAGGCTTTACCGCAATGTCAGGCATGGCATCACCAAGGATGCGTTTGATATCAGCTGATGCCTGATGTGCTTCTAGTAATGCATTGATGTACTGTGACTTAGCCTGAAACAAAGTACGCTGTGCGTCAAGTACATCTAGATAGTTAAATTTGCCAAATTCAAAACCTTTGGTGGCGGCATCAAAAGCACTTTGCGCACCAGGTAGAATCTCTTTCTGCAAGGTATCAACAGATTGCCGCGCTGTACTTAGCCGCTCGTACGCGCCTCCCAGTTGAGTTTCCAACTGAACTCTAAATGCCACCAGTTCGTCACGAGCTTTATCTGTGCGACTCACCGCTACTTGCAGATTGCCTTGATTACGGTCAAAGACTGGAATGGGTATGGAGAAACCTAATACCGCTTGATTTAATCCAAGCTCCTCATTACGTTTCGCGCCAATACTTAACGTTAAATCTGGTGTGCGCTTAGTGTTTTCGATATTGACTTGTGCTTGGCGGACATCAATTTCAAGTTTTGCACGTTGAATAGAAGGTGCATTGTCCAGCATGTTTGAGAGTTCTTGCAGTGAAGGTATCGCAGGAATATTCTCTATCTGGCCTACCGTCTGCATGAATTTTGGGAAAGGGCTACCCCACAACGAAGCCAATCGCTTACGTGCTGTATTGAGTGTACTCGTTGCTTGATTCGCTTCGATTTTAATGCCGGACTCTGCAACCTTTGATTTGGTTTCTTCTACAGGCGATATTTTTCCTGCCTGTACTTTCTTTGATGCAGCCTCTCTTGCTTGCTTCGCAACATCCAGTGAAGAAGTAGCCAGACTCAGTCGCTCTTGGGCTGCCAGTACACTATAGAATGCAGCTTGTACATTGGCATAGACTTCAGACTTTTTGATAGCAATATCCGTATTCACCGCATCATATCGAATGTCTGCAGACTTAATGCGATTATCGCGTTTACTTCCCATCTCTATAGGTTGTTCTAGCAATATGGTGGTTTGCCGCGTTGAGTTACGAGCATCTTCCATCAATGTAGAGATCGAGGGATTCGGCCTTGTAGCAGCTTGCATCCTAACACCAGCTATTGCCTCAAGCTCTCGCAATGCAACCGACAGGTCAGGATTAGCACTTAATGCTAGGTGAAGTGCATCGGTTAAGGTAATACTGCCTGTAGGCTCCATCAGGGCTGAGCCTGAAGTGCTCTCATCAGCCTTAACCACTGATGAGGCTGATATTAGAAAAATGAAAAATATATAAAATATGCGCATCGAACTCTCCAAAATTAAAAGGATGAATTCAGCGAGACGAAGTGACTTTAATCTTTACGCTAGATAAATTATGAGGTTTGAGGTCCCGCTGAATTAAACAGCGGCAAGCCAATTAGGACGATCAGGATGACGCGGAGTGACGTCAGCATAAGAGTAAACAACGGTAATAATCGTCATGCTCTCTGTCATAGCCGATGGTAGTGACAATATAGAAACCATAGACTTCATAGAACCAAGATGACAATACGGACAATCATTATCTGTATCAGACTTTGAGTGATCGGCACCGATAGCCGGCAATTCAAATTGCTTTTTATTGCTACTTACCTGCTTATTAGAGTGGTGCCCTAAATGATGAACCTTCAATCCAAGCTCATGCGGGCAGTATTGTGCTGCTACTGCCCATGTAGACTCCATGAGAAATACTACAATCAAGAATTTTAGAAAGAATTTAATCATTAAAATTAGTATATCAGAATGAAAGTAATTCTCAATTGGTCCTGATTAATGTTTTGCGTAGTTGCACTTTATAAGGATATAGGCTGCCGGTAATACGAACAATGACAATAACGGCGCAGTGAGCATGCCCCCAACCATCGGGGCTGCGATACGGCTCATCGCTTCTGAACCAGTCCCAGTACCAATTAAAATAGGTATCAAACCAGCTAGAATCACTGCCACAGTCATGGCTTTGGGCCTGACTCGCAGTGCTGCCCCTTCAATTAGTGCAGCATACAAATCTTCATTATTGTTTAGCTTTCCGGCGGCTCGATAACGTTCAATCGCATCATCCAAATAGACTAGCATAATGATGCCGAACTCAGCAGCCAGCCCAGACAAAGCAATCATGCCCACACCACTGGCAATCGAGAAGTGGTGCCCTAAGAAGTACAGGAACCAAACTGCACCTACCAATGAGAATGGCAAACTACCTAATATGAGTAACGCTGGCGTAATACGCTTAAAAGCCAGGAACAGCATGATAAAGATAATGCCAAGTGTCATTGGCACTACATAACTTAAACGTTTATAAGCACGTTCAAAGTATTCAAACTGCCCTGACCATGCAAGCGAATAGCCAGCTGGTAGCTGTAGTTCTTTATCCAATATTTTTTTTGCATCTTTCACAAAGCCACCCAAGTCACGGTCTTGAATATCCACATAGACCCAGACATTGGGCCGTGCATTCTCACTTTTAATCATGGGTGGCCCATCGGTCACTTTGACTTCTGCAACCTCACCAAGAGGCACGGTCGCGCCTTGCTGAGTGATGATAGGAAGTGATTTAAGCTTTTCTACAGAATCGCGTAGCTCTCTAGGGAATCGGACGTTGATTGGGAAACGGGCTAAGCCCTCAATCTTTTCACCAATGTTATCGCCACCAATCGCAGTTGATACCAACATTTGCACGTCATCAATATTTAAGCCGTAACGTGAGATTTTTAGCCTATCAATTTGCACATCAATATAACGCCCACCAGTGACTCGCTCAGCAATCACCGAACTGGCACCAGGTACCTTTTTCATGAGCCGTTCGACTTCTTCACCTAGTTTTTCAAGCGTAGCTAAGTCAGCACCGCCGATCTTGATGCCAACCGGACTCTTGATACCAGTAGATAGCATATCGATACGGTTGCGAATCGGCTGCACCCATACGTTGGCCATGCCTGGAATTTTGAGTCGTGCATCAAGTTCTTTGACTAGCTTCTCAGGTGTCATGCCTGCACGCCATTCTTCTCGTGGTTTAAATTGAATGGTGGTTTCCAGCATCTCCAGAGGCGCAGGATCGGTCGCTGTTTCAGCACGACCGGTTTTACCAAACACTGACTTCACTTCGGGCACAGTTTTGATGAGTCTATCGCTCAGCTGCAATATCTCTGACGCTTTAGAAACAGAGAGTCCTGGCAATGCTGTTGGCATATAGAGCAAATCGCCTTCATCCAATGGTGGCATGAATTCACTACCTAATTTCCCCAGAGGATATAGCGTAATGAGCACTAGAATTAATGCGACGCCTAATGTGACTTTTGGGTAATGCAAGACTTTACTGAGTAGTGGTTTATAAATGGCGATCAGTCCACGATTGAGTGGATTGTCATGTTCAGGACGAATATGCCCACGAATGAAGATTGTCATCAACACAGGAATTAGTGTCACTGACAACCCTGCGGCAGCGGCCATAGCATACGTCTTGGTAAAGGCTAAAGGTGCGAATAACTTGCCTTCTTGCGCTTCTAATGTGAACACCGGAATAAACGACAAAGTAATAATCAGCAAGGAGAAGAACAATGCCGGTCCAACCTCGCTGGCTGCATCAATAATCACTTTAATACGCTGACTATTGCTCGGTTCACCATGCTCATTCTTATAATGCTCAAGCTGCCGGTGTGCGTTTTCTATCATCACAATGGCTGCATCCACCATCGCGCCAATCGCAATCGCGATGCCTCCTAGCGACATGATATTGGCATTGACCCCTTGATAGTACATGACGATAAAACTGACTAATACGCCTATAGGCAAAGCCACAATCGCAACCATTGCGGAGCGGAAGTGCCACAGAAATACTGCGCAAACCAAGGCCACCACGATGAACTCTTCGATCAGTTTGTGCGTGAGGTTATCAACCGCACGTTTAATCAGTTGCGACCGGTCATAGGTCGTCACAATCTCTACACCTTCAGGTAGACTTTTCTTGAGAGTCGCAAGCTTGGCTTTCACCGCATCAATCGCTTCCAGTGCATTTTGCCCTGCACGCATCACAATCACGCCACCAGCGACTTCACCTTCACCATTTAATTCAGTAACACCGCGTCTCAATTCTGGTCCAATTTGTACATGCGCTACATCAGATAAAAGTATCGGTGTACCGGTATTACTCACCATGAGTGGGATATTGCGGAAATCCTCTAAAGATTCGAGATAACCATGTGCACGCACCATGTATTCTGCTTCAGCGGTTTCCACGACTGCACCGCCAGTTTCCTGATTGGCAGATTGAATTGCGGACACGACTTTTGATAGCGGTATGCGGTAATTGCGCAACTTATCCGGATCAACTTGCACTTGGTATTGACGTACCATGCCGCCCAATGTCGCAACCTCGGCAACACCTGGAATAGTCTTCAACTCAAACTTGAGGAACCAGTCTTGTAGTGCTCGCAATTCTCCTAAGTCGTGTTTACCACTTTTATCGACTAGGGCATATTCATACACCCAGCCCACACCTGTCGCGTCAGGCCCCAAGCTAGGGTTTGCGCCTTTAGGTAACTTTGAAGAAATCTGGCTCAGATATTCCAACACACGGGAGCGTGCCCAGTATTGGTCGGTACCATCATTGAATAAAACGTAAACGAAGGAATCACCAAAAAACGAATATCCACGAACGGCCTTTACACCAGGCACAGATAGCATGGTAGTAGTAAGTGGGTAGGTCAGTTGGTTTTCAACAATCTGCGGTGCCTGACCTGGCCATTGAGTGCGGATGATGACTTGGGTATCGGACAAGTCAGGAATCGCATCTAAAGGCGTTTTAAGCATGGCGAATATTCCCCATGCGATCACCATCAGAGTCGCCAGCAACACCAGCAAGCGATTATTGGCTGACCAGCGTATGAGTTGAGCAATCATGGTTTAGCTCCTTTCGCCAAAGGCGCTTTCTCAATGCGATCAATCATGTATTGCGCTGGCATGTCAGGCTTATCTGACGCTTCAGCTTTTAAATCAAACTCGACTTCATCACCGGTTTTAAGTTGACTGAGTTGTTTACTATCTTTGACCTTGAACCCCATGGTCATGGATGGCCAACCAATTTCGGCGATGGGTTCATGATTCAATGTGACATGATTTGATTTAGGATCAACGTCAATCACTTTGCCACGACCTTTAGGCATTTTCTCAGCTGTCATGGGTTTGCCTTTAGGCATTTGTGTCTCGCCGCTTTGGCCCATTGTTTTTTCCGATGATTTATCTTGTTGGGAAAGTCTCCCCAACACACCAGACAGAGATGCCTCAGAATCAATTAGGAACTGGCCTGAAACCACGACATCTTCGCCTTCTGCTAAACCAGCTAAAATTTCAGTACGGCTATCTAGCTCCTGTCCTGTTTTAATTTCTGCCGGACGATAACCATTCACTTCCTTCACAATCACGACTTTGCGCTTACCGGTCGCGATAACGCTTTCGGTAGGTACAGATAGAGCTTCGTGAGTTTGTCCTGTGAATTCGACATTGGCATACATGCCGGGGCGTAACTGGTTACCTTTGTTAGGTAATTCGATACGCACCTGCAAGGTTCTGGAGCTGTCGTTCAACATCGGATAGAGATATCCGACTTTGCCTTTGAATACTTCACCAGGCAAGCTTTGTAACTGCACATCTGCGGTAATCCCTAGTTTCAATCTGGCGGCATCACGCTCAGGCACTTCTGCAATCATCCATACTTGGGAGAGGTCGGAAATTTGTACCAATGAGCTACCAGCCATCAATTGACCACCTTGGCGCACACCTAGCTCAGTGACGATTCCCGATGCCGGCGCATATACGCCAAATCTTGGACTAGATTTACCCGACTTCGTAATGACAGCAATCTCACCTTCAGTCATGCCAAGTAATTTGAGTCGATTACGTGCAGCTTGTTTAAGTGAGTTATCTCTATCTACACCGCTTAAGTCCAACAAGGCTAAATATTCCTGTTGGGCTGCCAATAAATCAGGCGCGTATATCTCTGCAATCTTCTGACCCTTGCTTACTGGGTCACCTACAGCACGCACAGATAAGCGTTCTACAAACCCTGGGATGCGGGTTTGCACCGCGTAAAAGCGTCGTTCATCAGGTTCAATACGGCCTACAGCAGAGAGTGACTCACCAAAACTTTTAATGGATACCTTCTCAATCCTGATGCCCAGGTTTTGGGCGGTTTGCGATGAAATGGCTACGCCACCTTCTTCACCATTGCTGCCTTCATTGGCGTATTTTGGTTCTAGCATCATGTCCATGAAGGGTGACTTGCCAGGCTTATCGAACTTCTGATTTGGCACCATAGGGTCATACCAGTATTTAACTGTTTTACCGCTGCCATCTTGAACGACTCCATTAATGGATTGAGCCATCGTTGGATCACTGGCTGGTGTATTGCTACCCATAGGCGATTGCGCGGATCTTTGCCCCAAAAACCAACCTAATCCTGCAAATAGTGTGAGTAAAATTACAACTATTATTAAATGGAGTCGTTTCATTTTATTTCCTTAAAATTTGCGCAAGGTTACTCAGCATATTTGGGGGATAGCTTCATATCCATGAAGGGTGACTGACCTGATTTGCTAAAGTGTCTATCCGGTACCATTGGATCTTCCCAATACAGGACTTTTTTACCGCTAGCATCTTGTTCAACGTTGTTACCACTCATATCTTTAGGGTCAATCTCATTCGGAAGCATAACCGTGGGTTTTGCTTCCATAGGCTTTTCCATCGCAGGCGCTGCCGCTTTTGGTGCTTGGCTGGTGGTTTCAGTGCTATCTTGTTTAGAGCAAGCGGCTACTGTTACTAAGAATGTCGCTAATACTAAGATTTGTGTTGTTTTCATGATTTATTCCTTTTCAATTTGTTTAAATAGACGGCTATCATTTAATAAATAGCCAATTTTGACTGCAGCGCGTTGCTTGTCTGTCAAAATTGTCCAGTGGTCTAACTCGATATCCAGAACATCTCTACGAGCGTCCCAGACATCACTAAGTGGTTGTTTGCCAGATTGATAAGCGGCTTGGGCAACACTTAATTTTGCTTCAGCATTAGGGATAAGTTTGGTGATGTGCACGTTCTCACGTGCATCAGCTGCTTCAGCGTCTGCCATGGCACTCTCTAGTTCAGAGGAGAGTTCACGCCGCCTGTCTTCGGTCAGTTTGCGTGCTTTTTCGACTAGTACCAGCTTTTCTGCAGTGCGGCGGTCTTGTCGATTAGCGCGGTCCAATTGCAGATCAATCGATACCTGAAAGCTCAACATATCGCTACGATCGGCAAACCGCTTGCCATAACCAACTTCCCAGCCCCAGTTGCGCTCAAGATTGGCTTGGGCACTATCTACGTTTAGCTGAGCGACTTTTTCAGATTGCACGGCATTACGTAATAACGGGTGCTGATCTATTTCTGTTTGGAAGGCGTCATGGCTTGTGCTATTCGTTATCACTGGCAGTTCAGAAGAGATTGAACGCGATGCTGCTTTACCTATCCAGCGTGCCAATGCAGCTCGCGCTTTACGTTCGTCGCGCTGAGCAAAGATACGCTTTTCATTGGTCATGGATATTTGTGTGTCCATACGCAAGACATCACTGGTTTTAGCCCCACCTGAACTTACACTCGCAGCCTGCACTTTGCGTGCAGCTACCATGTCGTCAATCATGCGCTGATAAAGCTCCGACTTACGCTGCGCCTCATACACATCCAACCAAGCCAAAGCGACGTCGCGCTCAATAGTTCTAGCAGTCGCGATTTGTTCAGTATGAAACTGATCTGCCTCTGCCAGCATCCGGTTTGAAGCGACCTCACGTTTCTTTCGTGGAATGATGTCTTGCGAGATTCCCACATTGACCATGGTTTGGTCATCACGGTTATACCGTAAAGCATCACTTGTTGTAACGGGCAGGTTGATAACGCCAAGTTTGACTTTAGGGTCTGGTAGCTGACCTTCTGCAATGGCCGCTTGGCGTGACGAAGCCGCTGCGTCATCAAGTGATTGCAGCAAAGGCTGGCTTTGTGTGGCTAATTGTATGGTTTCAGCTAATGTCAGTGGCTCTTCTGCTTTCGCAGAACCAACTTTTAAAGACAATGCCAACACCACCATTATGCTAAACCACATGCATATTACTTTTGGCGTATAAGCCAATCTGGGGGCGTTCATGAGAGCTCTCCTAAACTTAAATGTGCAAATTTAGGGCGTAATTACGCCCTAATGGCAACAATTCAAGCTGGAGGTTTTAACGGCGGGGATAGATCTACGGACTTTTCGGATGAAACAAAACTAGGGAATGATGCTGTTGCAGAAACAGCGAGGAAATACTTAGTGGGCGATTCGATTGTTGTAACTTGTACGAACTGACAGCTTGCACCCATCGCACAAGATTTATGTTCATTACTTGATTTGTGCTTGTCTTTACTCACGGAGGCTTCATGACAGTTTTTCATACCGGCCATGTTACTTGAATGCATAGAAGAAATGATGGAATGGGAAGCACATCTAGTCGAACAAATAGCTGCCAACGCTGGACTTGAAGCCAGCGCTAGAATCAAAACCATAGCTATTGCACGAAAACATTTCATTATGAATTTACTATATCACTTCAAACTTGTTTCAACAAGTTTCTGTTGGTTCAGGATTAAAGGTCTGCTTTGGGCTGAAAGCTGCGACCACATGCTGCTCAATGCGGAATTTCGTTTAATAATTACGAATGGCAGAAAATCCGCAAAGCAGAGAGTTAGTTTAATAAAGCATTTTCACGTATTTATTATTACACAACTATTTTAAATTTAATTGATGTTAATCAACTAGCTCATGACTTGCGTTTTAGTTGTTAAGTTAGACTCATATTTCGTCAATTGCCAGCTCATCGAGTATCGGGCAATCAGGGCGTTCATCGCCATGACAACATTTTACTAAGTGTGATAATTCAGACTTCATCGCATTCAACTCTTTTATCTTTTGATCTAGCACCTCAATGTGTTTGATGGCTAATGACTTGACCTCTCTGCTTGAGCGGTTCTTGTCACGCCATAAGCTTAACAATGCTGCAATTTGCTTAATTGAAAATCCTAAGTCTCTAGAGTGCTTTATAAATCTCAGCATATGAACGTCACGCGGGTTGTAGGTTCTATACCCAGAAATCGTTCTTGATGCAGCTGGAAGAAGCTCTACCTTCTCGTAATGACGAATCATTTTTGCAGATATGCCAGAAGCACTCGCCGCTTCTCCAATATTGTAAAAGTCATTATCCATAAAAAATCCTTACTATAAAGTTGGGACTGAAACTCATCATTAATCTAAATGTTTATTACTGAATTTATTTACCCTAACAATGCTAATGTTTTCCACTATTGTAAGGTCAAGAAGTAATTCAATAAAAAACGCTTGACCTTACAATTGTTGGAAGCTTTAGAGTGATTGTACATTCACATTTTCTATAAAGAAGAGCCTATTATGTATATATTAAGAGTACAAAATATGAACTGTGGAGGTTGTGTTAATACAATCAAAAAAACCATTCAACAAATAGACGCGTTGGCGGTGATTGATGTTGAACTATCTACAAAAACATTACGTGTTAATTCGGCCATGCCCGAAGCAGTAATTATTCAAGCAATATCTGATGCTGGGTTTCAGCCATTACGATAAATTTTTATATTCTTAAAAGGAGAGTTGAAATGAATAAAATATTAATTGTTATATTCACAACATTTTTGAGTTTAGCCTCTTTAGTGTCCTTAGCTAATGACGCACATCACCCAAGTAAAGAGATACAAAAGAGCTATTCTGCAAGAGGCGAAGTAGTGGCTCTGGATACTGAGTTAAGCAAAGTGAAATTAAAGCACGAACCTGTTCCAGCGCTAAACTGGCCAGGGATGACTATGTTCTTTAAAGTTGCTGATAAGTCACTATTAGATACAGTTAAAATTGGAGATCAAGTTGATTTTGGGTTCGTAAAAGTAGAAGGTGAATCCCCATTAGTCATCAATATAAAGCCTGTTGATTGAAGAAAGGACGTGGCTGGATACTAAACATTTTTCGATATTTGGCTCATCTGCATCAATTGTCCCAGGAGCGAAGGTTATGGATATGAAGAACAATACTAATACGATGAAAGATCCAGTTTGTGGAATGAATGTTTCTGACCAGTCACAACATTCTGCAAAGCATGCAGGAGCAATGTTCTATTTTTGTAGCAATAAATGCAAAGGTAAGTTTCTAGAAAATCCAGCTCTATATCATCAACCTCAACCTGTAAATGATGACCAAATTTCATCTGAGTTAAGCGCCAAAGGGACTATATATACATGCCCGATGCATCCCGAAGTACGGCAGGACTCTCCAGGCGTCTGTCCAAAGTGCGGCATGTCATTGGAGCCAGAGCTACCGAGCCTTGAGGAAGACGAAAGTCCGGAATTAATAGATTTTAAACGGCGTTTTTTTTGGACATTGCCATTAACCGTTGTTGTTACAGTTTTGGCAATGTTAGGTCACAGGCTACAATGGTTTGAGATGGCGACTCAAAGCTGGATTGAGCTCATTATTTCTTTGCCGATTGTATTATGGGCAGGCTGGCCTTTCTTCCAACGAGGCATGCAATCAATAATTAACCGTAAACCTAATATGTGGACCTTAATTGGTCTCGGTACTTCAGCTGCATTTATTTACAGTGTAATAGCAACAGCATTACCTGATTTTTTCCCAGATTCATTTATCGATATGGGCCGAGTGTCTGTCTACTTTGAAGCCGCTGCAGTCATCATTTCACTTACCTTACTTGGTCAGGTCCTTGAGCTTAAGGCACGATCACAGACATCTGCAGCTATCAAATCATTACTGGGTTTGGCACCTAAGTCAGCTCGTAAAATTAATACCGATGGTACAGAGCAGGATGTGCCCTTGACGCATGTGCATGTTGGCGACACTCTTCGCGTCCGTCCTGGTGAAAAGGTACCTGTTGATGGCGTTGTGATTGAGGGAGTTAGCGCAGTTGATGAGTCTATGCTTACAGGTGAACCTGTTCCAGTGACAAAACGCGTTGGAGATAAACTGATAGGAGCAACATTAAATACAAGTGGTACATTAGTGTTAAGAGCTGAAAAGGTGGGAACTCAAACTGTTCTTTCAAGTATTGTGCAAATGGTTATGCAAGCGCAACGATCAAGAGCACCTATGCAGCGCATGGCTGATCATGTTGCAGGGTACTTTGTTATAACAGTCGTACTTATCTCGCTACTGACATTTTTTGTGTGGGGCGTGTTTGGCCCAGAGCCAAGCTGGGTATACGGGCTCATTAATGCTGTTGCTGTGCTTATTATTGCCTGTCCATGTGCGCTAGGATTGGCAACACCAATGTCAATTATGGTTGCTACAGGAAAAGCAGCCTCTCAAGGAGTGTTGTTCCGCGATGCAGCAGCGATTGAAAATTTCAGAAAAATAGACACCATTATTGTTGATAAAACTGGAACGCTAACCGAAGGTAAACCACGGTTTGATCGAGTATTTGCAAATCAAGGGTATACGGAAGAAGAAGTGCTTCGTCTCGCAGCAAGCTTAGACCAAGGGAGCGAACATCCTTTGGCCGATGCTATTTTGCAAGAAGCTCGTGATCGGAAACTCCGGCTAGAAAAAGTAGAAAGCTTCGACTCAATCTCTGGCATAGGTGTAAAAGGTATAGTCGGCGGAAGGTCGCTTGCATTAGGAAACAGTGCTCTGATGACACAAATTGGAGTTTCATATGAAGAGCTAAAGTTACAGGCTGAAAATTTAAGGGCGGAGGGAGCAAGTGTCATGGTGTTGGCAGTGGATGGAAATGTGGCTGGTTTATTAGCTGTTTCTGATCCTATTAAAGCTAGTTCATTAGATGCGTTAAATATCCTTAGGTCTTTTAACATTCGTGTCATCATGGCTACTGGTGATGGCCTAGTTACAGCAAAATTTGTAGCTGCTAAATTGGGTATTAGTGAGGTCTATGGGGAGGTCAGGCCAGCCGACAAATTAGCATTGGTAGATAAACTACAACGTGAAGGTAGAATCGTTGCAATGGCGGGAGACGGTATTAATGATGCCCCAGCATTGGCAAAAGCTAATGTGGGTATTGCGATGGGAACAGGAACTGATGTAGCAATGAATAGTGCCCAAGTAACGCTTGTAAAAGGTGACCTGCGCGGTATTGCGCAAGCGAGAGCAATTTCTGAGCAGACAATAATCAATATGAAGCAAAACCTGACATTTGCCTTTGTTTACAACTCGCTCGGTGTTCCTTTGGCCGCGGGCCTGCTTTTCCCACTTACTGGATGGCTACTTTCACCGATGATAGCGGCTCTTGCCATGAGTTTGAGTTCTGTTTCAGTAATTGCAAATGCGCTAAGGTTGAAATCTTAAAGTTATAAATCCACAAAAGCGTTTATTTGTTTAGTTTTTGATTTAATTAATACTGGTTAATTCACGAAAGTTTAATGTAAGCGTTGTTTCACCTTTCTGCCAGTCGCTTTTCATAAATAAACGACTGCTTTGGCCCGAACAACTGCTCATCCAATAAAGCGCACACTATTGATCCCTGATACATTTAGGAGATCATCATGGAATCCTTCTTGGGAAATCATAAAACCCAGCCATGGAATAAAGGTAAATTAGTAGGACAAAAGGCTCCTTTGAAGCTAAAGGATATTTGGGCAATCAGAATTCGTTTAGAGTTATCTCAATGCACACGAGACTTAGCACTTTTCAATCTAGCTTTGGATAGTAAGCTACGAGGTTGTAATTTGGTAAAACTTAAGGTACGAGACATATCACATGGCGACCGCATCTATACAAGAGCCATTGTCATGCAGCAGAAAACGAGTCGTCCAGTACAGTTTGAAATCACAGAGCAAACTCGTAACTCAATAGCTCGGTGGATTGATCATGCGCATCTTAGTAGTGATACTTATTTATTCTCAAGTCGAATTCATGATTCGCTACATTTATCGACCAGACAATATGCTCGGATAGTTCATAAATGGGTAAAACTGATTGGGCTAGATCCAAGCAATTATGGCACTCATACAATGCGAAGAACTAAAGCATCATTAATCTACCGACGAACAAAAAACCTACGAGCTGTTCAGTTATTACTTGGACATACTAAACTGGAAAGCACAGTGCGTTACCTTGGTATCGAAGTGGATGATGCTTTGGAAATTGCTGAGCAAACAGAAGTTTAATGAAAATATAAATCGAGGTATTCATACCTCGATTTATATGAAAAGTCGATATACTGCCCAAATAATGAGAATTTCATTTAAGGACGATCAAATGACTTTTACTACTACCTTGCCTTTGGCACGACCTTCTTCTAGATGAGAGCCTTCTTTGTTTGATCGAACGGAAAGACCTTGTCGATTACTGGAATGATTTACCCCGCGTCAATAATCTTGGGTTCAACATTCGTGGCGACTTCTCAATCACGACACCTCTGACATTACCTAGCACCACATAATTGCCCTGCAGCACACTCTCGAATTCCTGCTGCTTGTAATCAAGCGCGAGAATTCGAAAGTTGAGCTTTTTATAAATTTAACCTGCAAGCGTTGGATAGTCGGTATAGCCTTGTGCGTTTGGCGTATAGAACGTGTCTGAATCGGGAGCGTTTAAGGGCGCGTTTTGGCGCATGCGCTCGACTAGGTCAGGATTAGCGATGAAAGGCCTGCCTATGGAGATCAAGTCTGCGTGACGTTCGGTAAGTGCTTGCTCTGCACTGACACCGTCGAATCCGCCCGCGAGTATGAACGGCCCGCTGAACACGGATCGCAGATCAGCCTTCAGTTTCGCAGAGACTGGTGGGGCGCCCATGGCTGAATGGTCTAGGACGTGAACGTACATGAGACCGAGTGCAGAGAGTGCCTTAACTAGCGCCACGTACTGCTCATCAATGTTGGGAAACGAACCTGTGCTATTGAATACACCGTGGGGTGACAAGCGGATGCCGACGCGTTCTGCACCAATCTCCTGCGCTGTAGCGCGAGCCACCTCCAGCACGAGTCGGTTGCGTCCTTCGCTTGTGCCACCATATTCATCAGACCGGTGGTTGACGTTTGCATTCAGGAATTGTTCGAGCAGGTAACCGTTGGCAGCATGCAATTCGATGCCATCAAAACCGGCTTCGATGGCGAGACGTGCGGCAGTCGCGTATTCCTGGATCGCCGTTTTGATGTCATCGGTATTCATCACGCGTGGCTGTGTATGTGGCCGGCTACCCTCAGTATCCGTCCAGATCTCGCCAGGACATGATTCAGAAGAGGGTCCAAGCACTTCGGCACCTGCTGGAAGATTTGCAGCGTGGGTGACGCGCCCAGTGTGCATCAGTTGCACGACGATCTTACCACCTTTGGCGTGAACGGCATCAGTCACCAGCTTCCAGCCCTGTACGTGGGCGTCATTGAAAAGACCTGGGATTCGTGCGTAACCCAAACCATTCGGCGATGGCGAAGTACCTTCGGTGATGATGAGGCCTGCCGTTGCACGCTGAGCGTAATACTCAGCCATCAGGCTATTTGGCGTGTTGTCATCGACAGCCCGGCTACGGGTGAGCGGCGCCATCACGATACGATTGTTGAGCGTAGTCTTACTCAGATCGAAGGGATCAAATAACATTTTGGTTTTCCTTGTATGGTTATTTCTGTTGACGAAACTAGACTAAAATCCTGAATAAGATAAATTCCCGTATTCGTCGAAGCTAGCAATTAAATAGCTAATTGATAACGCGATGCTGGCTGCCCACTTTGGGTTGCAGAAAAAAGTTTTTTCCGCGCTTCGTCATATGCTTCCCAAAGCTCCTTATCCTCTACAGAGGGCAATGTAATCAGCTCTTTTTGATCAAGCCCAGCAAGGGCTGCATCTACACAATCCTCTGCAGACATCAAAGTGCTTTTATTCAGATTTTTTAGTGGCACACCTGATAAATCCCAAAGTTCCGTTTCTGTAGAGGCTGGGAGTACTAATTGCACAAAAACATTAGTGCCTTCGACTTCTGCTTGTAAGCCGCGAGTGAAATTCATCACATAACCTTTAGTACCACTATATACACTGCTAATCGGTAAAGCATGGAAAGAAAGTACAGAACCAATATTGATAATAGTTCCTTTATTTCTTGCTTTGAATTTTGGTAAAGCGGCATAACTAAGCTTGATTAATGCAGTGACATTGATGTCATTCATCGCATCTATATCCACTTTCTCTGTATTCACAAGAGGCGCTAATGTTGCAATACCTGCATTATTTACCAGCATTGAAATTGTAGTATCCGTAGAAAGCACGTCTGCTACTCTCCTTAAGTCGCTATGATTAGATAAATCAGCCACTATACTTTGAGCTTTGATGCCATATTTAGCCTGCAAAGACTGTGTAATCGCGTCAAGTCTGTCACCTCTTCTAGCTACAAGTATTAAGTCATATCCTTGTTTGGCTAAACGGTCTGCATATACTCTGCCTAGCCCGGCTGATGCACCTGTGACTAGCGCTACGCCTTTGTTTTCTTTATGAATACCCATTTTAATGTCCTTCAAATTATAAAAAATCTCGACCTCATACATTATGAATATAATGCTTGAAAGTTGAAGCATGATAGATATAATGTATGGTGTCAATACTTAAAGAGCTAATTATTTATGAGATATCCGGCAAATGAAACCGCACAAAAACACATCAAAATTCTTGATGAGGCTGCCAAGCTATTTCGTGAACGTGGTTTCACTAATGTCAGTGTTAGTGAAATCATGAAAGCTACGGGCTTAACCGTTGGGCCTTTTTATAATCATTTTGAATCCAAAGAAGCGTTGATAGCTGAATGCCTTGCCCACGCAGGTGATAAAGCAGTGGCAAGTCTAGAACAGATAAATAAATCAACCATAAAAAAATCGGAATTTATTGACTACTATCTTAGTAAGACCCACATAGAAAACGCTGGAACAGGCTGTATCATTGCTGCACTGGGGTCACAAATACGAAATGAACCCAAAGCTAAGCAATCATTTACCAAGTATGTAAAATCATTGCTTATAACACTTACCGAGCAATTACCTTGGTCTCAAACAAAAAATGCTCGCCAAGATTCAATCGTAATGCTCTCAGCTCTTGTTGGCGCAGTTGTAATGGCTGGAGCATTAGATGATGAAGAGCTTTCTCAAGAGATATTAAATTCGGTTAAAAGGCACTTTAATTAAGATTGAGTAGAGTACGAGTCAATTTATGCGTATTTTGAGAATATTAACGGTTGTAAAATTTTAGTTATCAATAGTCGAATAAGTCATGCTTAATCGACGATTTTTTAATATGCAATTGACAACTTGATAAGTCAATTCATCAAATGTTGAATGCCCGCTTTGGGCCGATTACAGCCGGTTAGCTTCTATAGTTGACCGTGAGTTTTACGGATTTATCTGCAATTTAATTTAAATGGCGTTGGGAGTATTGCTTGAACTTGAAAACGCGAATTGATTATGTAAACAACTTTAATATAAATTGTCACTTTCGTAACTGATTGATTTATATGTGCGCGTTGTAAACAACTTTAATGTCAAAGAACAATAAGTAGCAGTATTAAGCTGGCCTAGGCAGGTTATTCCATCTCTGCACTGAGGGGCGCTTCCATTGCTCGTTGGCATATTGCCTTAGTCTGTCAGGTACAGGGTCACCATACTTGATTAGGCGGTTGAGCATTAGGGCTAACTCAGTATCTGCAATCGACCATTGAGGAAATAGGCTGCCAGTGCTATTAGCAAGTAATTTTTCTGCGATAGTGAAAAGTTTGTCGGCAGCCTTAGTGGCTTCTGCAGAAAGAGGTAAGTAATGAGTTGGCTCTTGGAATATGCCCTCTGAGGATCTCTCTTGCCTAATTGGCATCAAATCCGTGCGTAGCCATGCCTGAACCTGCCGTGCTCTTGCACGTAATTGTGGTTCTTTAGGGTAAAGCGCTATACCGGGAAACACTTCATCCAAATATTCAGTGATAGCCGAAGATTCAGATAAAGAGAAATCCCCATGTACGAGTGTAGGTACTTTGCTGGTCAAAGATTTGGTGACATAGCTTGCTTCATGCTGTGCGCGTTGCGCTAAATTAATTGTACTTAGCTGAAATGGCACGGCTTTTTCTTTAAGTGCTACATATGCTGCCATCGCAAAAGGACTCACAAAGCGTGAGTCAACGAACAGCTCAAGAGGTGTGGACATAATAGACCGTTTCTAAAGTGATGCGTGGAGTAAGTATTCTACACTTTGATGCCATAAGTAATTATTTTTAAGCGTGTTAACTATAGACGTGGTGCGATGATTGTTACGCACCACGGCTTCTGTATCTAAGGCTTATTTACCACGGGATATGCTGTCCATCATAGTTAATGAAGCGGCCGGTGGTATCTGGGTTTAAATGGTCAATTACACGCCGCATGCCACTAACGCTTGTTTTGGTGTCAATCAGCGCATTGCTGCCGCCCATGTCGGTTTGCACCCAGCCCGGGTGTAATATGACGACTGAGATTCCCAGCGGCTGCAGGTCGATGGATAGGCTTTTCATCACCATATTGGCGGCTACTTTGGAGCTCCTGTATATATAGCTGCCACCACTGGAGTTATCGTCGATGCTGCCCATTTTGCTGGTGAGCGTGGCAATCTTTTTAAGGCGGCTCTTTGCAATATGTGGGGTAAAGGCGGTGGTTACTTTATATGGGGAGATGCTGTTCACGGTGAATGCCTCTAGCCAGTCATCGGTATTGATGTGAGTGGAACTGCTATCAGGGTAAATCCCTGCGTTATTAATCAGCACGTCAATTTCTATGTCTTTTAACTGCTGGGCTAGTGCGTCAATTTGTGCAAAATCAGCGACATCTAAGGCTAACACTTGAATGCTGCTATGTGCTTTTGCCAAGGCTTGTAAGGCTTCGGCATACTGTGGTGCGCGGCAGCAGGCTAATACCTGCCAGCCATTTTGCGCATACTGCCTGGCAAACTCCAGGCCTAAGCCGCGGTTGGCACCAGTGATTAATACGCGGTAATTTCCTGACATCAATGACTCCTAAATGCTAAGTGGCATGAGCAACATTATTTAAATGGGCTTACTGGGGTTTAAACAGTATGGATGTTTTGTCTTTCACCAGAGCGCTTAGTTCACTGTGCAGTTGTGATTATCTATAAATGTAGATTGCTAAGTAAAAAGTCGACAAACGATGTGAGTTTTGGTGCTAATTGACGCTCACTTGGGTACACAGCATATATGGGGCGTGCAGGTGGTAGGTAGTCGTGCATGAGCTCAACTAAATGGCCAGATTCAATATCTTTTCTCATCAGCTCTTTTGGCATCATAATAATGCCAATCCCTTTGACTGCCGCAGTCAATAGCGCCTGCCCATTATCAGATTGAAATCTTGGGACTTGTTCAAATTTAGCTCCTAATTGTTTTTGTATCAGTTGCCAACCACCTTGATTGTGCCAATTAGTAAAACCTAGGCATTGGTGTTGTATCAAGTCATCTGGTGTTTTTGGTGTTCCAGCTTTTTTCAGGTAATCAGGGGATGCGCAAACTGCTACCTCAAACATCGATAACTTTCTGGCAATTAGCGTGGAGTCTTTTAGCTCGCCAATACGAATAGCAACATCAAAGCCTTCTTCCACGAGGTCGATATAACGGTCTGTTAAAGATAGTTCTATATTTACTTTTGGATATTGAGACAGGTAGTCGCAAACTAATGGGGTCAGTGTGAGCGAACCAAACCATAGGGAGGCGTTTACTCTAAGATGGCCCTTGGGTGTGCTGCCCATTGCCTCAGCACCTGCTTCTGCATCGCGAATCTGCCCCAGTATCTTTTTGCAGTTATCGTAATAGTTTTTACCAATTTCGGTAAGATTCTGCCTGCGAGTGGTTCTTGCTAGCAACGTTGCACCTAAGCGTCTCTCCAACGCGGTGATGTGTTTGCTCACCATGGCTGGTGTGATTTTGAATGTTTCAGCGGCAGCGGAGAAGCTGCCTAACTCTACAGCCGACACAAATACTTCCATGCTCAGTAGCCTATCCATATTTGATACCCCCCCCCTATATTTGATGCTGCCAGTTAAATATGTTTTGACTATTATAGTATTTATTGTGATTAATAATAGGCTCAGAATGGCATCCGTTACATAGATTCATTTAAATATTTAGGAGGCATTATGAAAGTATTATTAGTAGGCGCATCAGGCACAATTGGTAAAGCAATCATTCAAGAACTGGCACCGCGACATGAAATTATTGAAGCAGGCAGAAGCAATAGCCAGTACCCAGTGGATATCACTAATGTTGATAGCGTGCGTCAGTTGTTTAATAAGGTTGGCAAAGTGGATGCCATTATCGCAGCGGCAGGTAATGTACATTGGGGTTCATTTAAAGAGATGACTGCTGATGAGTTCAGACTTGGTCTAAATGAGAAATTAATGGGACAAGTTAACCTAACACTGGTTGGGCAAGCGTTTTTGAATGATGGTGGCTCTATCACTTTGACTAGCGGTAGTTTAAGCCATGATCCATATGTTGGTGGTGCCAGCTTCACCACAGTTAATTCTGCAGTGGATGGGTTTATTCGCGGTGTTGCTGTCGAGCTAGGTCGTGATTGTCGTATAAACTCAGTAAGCCCTAATGTGCTTGAGGAGTCTTGGGCGATTTATGGGGGTGGCGTGCCCGGCACTACGCCTGTGCCAGCGGCTAAAGTCGCGCTTGCCTACCGTAAGAGTGTGGAGGGAAATCAGTCAGGTGAAACTTACCGAGTTTGGTAGCTAACATACAGTTGGTAGCCTAGGGCTGCCAACTGTATTTGCAATAGCAGGCGTTTATATATTTAGCCGAACTTGATCTCACTTAGAGTTTTTGCCAAGTAATCAAACAATACGCGTACCCGCTCTGCAACGGGGCCGCGTTGTGGGCGGTAAACATAAATGCCCCAGGGTGCTGGTGATTGGTGTTCTAGTACGGCCACCAGTTGCCCGGTTTTTAGGTATTTCTCACACATAAAGTCAGGCAGCTGACCATAGCCAATGCCGGCAAGCACTGCTGCAAGTTCTGCTTCAATGTCATCGGTGATGAACGCTGGGGAGCTCGGAAAGCAATCCGGTTCGTCTGCAAAAGTCCAAGACCACATTCTGCCTGTGTTTTGGTCAATCAGCCCGGTGTATGGCATGGCGCATAAGTCATTTACTTGCTGCGGTACCCCAGTTTTAGCAATGAGCGCAGGCGCGCCAACAATATGAAATTTAATTTCATTCACACGCCTTGCCACATTTCTGTTGTTGCTAAAAAAGCCGATACGCACCCCAATATCCATCTGGTCTGCCACTACATTATCAATAAGGTCAGAGAATCTTAAATCGAGCTGAATGTTGGGGTAGTCTTTGGTAAAGGCTGTAAGCGCTGGCAGTAAGTATTGGCGGCCAAATGTATTTGGCATCGTAATCTTGACTGAGCCTGCTATCGCCTGTGGCGTTTCTGCATGTTGGTTGGGTTGGAATAGCGCATCCATCTGTTCAATCACACCCTCACTTTTGAGCGCCATTTGCTTACCAAATTCGGTAATGGTAGTGTTACGTGTACTTCTGTAAAACAGAGGCTCACCTAAGCGCTCTTCAAGCTCTTTGATGGCGCGCGTGACGGACTGCGGTGAGATGCCGAGCCGGATGGAGGCTTCTTTAAAGTTGGAGGATTCAGCTACGGCTTGAAATATGCGTAGCATTTCTAATTGATTTTGCATGGCTGGTACTATCCATAATCTGGAATTATCAATTCCAGATTATTCCATATAATGATAGCTAACAGTGTGCGATAGTGCTATTTTTGCATGAATTGTTGTAAGCATTAAAACGGTAGTTTCTGCATCAGTTTATAAAAATCAATATTAAAACAACAGATTAGAGGGTGACCATCATGATTACTTTGAATGTCAATGGTAAAGAACAGCAGCTGGATGTGTCTGATGATATGCCGATTTTATGGGCATTGAGAGATGTAATGCATCTTACCGGTACTAAATTTGGTTGTGGTATGGCGCAGTGTGGGGCATGCACTGTGCACCTTGATGGGCAGCCTACACGCGCATGTATTACGCCAGTTTCTGCAGCCGCCGGTAAAAAAATCGTCACGATTGAAGATGTTCAAAATGATAAAGTTGGCCAAGCGGTGCAAGCGGCTTGGAGTGAAATTGATGTTGTGCAATGTGGTTACTGTCAGTCTGGCCAGATTATGGCGGCAACGGCTTTACTCACTACAAATCAAGCGCCTACCGATGCTGATATTGATGCGGCAATGAGCGGCAATATCTGTCGTTGCGGTACTTATCCGCGTATCCGTGCAGCGATCCATGCTGCTGCCACTAAGCTAGCTTAAGGAGCCATCACATGAACTCCCCTTTAAATATTTCAAGACGTACTTTCCTGAAAGCCTCAGCACTTGTGGTTGGCGGGCTGGTGATTGCTTTCTCTATCCCTACTGCTAAACGCTTTTTAATGCCCGGTGCCGCACCAGATAATGCTGGCGCAGCCGCTGCTAAACTGCCTGAACCAAATGCCTTTTTACGTATAGGTACAGACAACACGATTACGGTAATGCTTGCTCACAGCGAGATGGGACAAAGCATCTGGACAACATTGCCTATGCTGATTGCCGAAGAGCTGGATGCCGACTGGAGCAAAATTAAAGTTGAGCATGCCGCTGCAGCACCAGCATATGTGCACACGGCCTACGGTATACAAATCACGGGTGGTTCTTCTACTACTTGGTCTGAGTTTGACCGTTATCGCCAAGCTGGCGCACTGACGCGCCAACTGTTGATTGGTGCTGCGGCTGAAAAATTAGGCGTTGCTGCAGAAACCCTTAAAACTGAAAATGGGTTTGTGATTAGCGGTGATACCAAGGTTAGCTACGGTGAGCTGACAGAGATTGCGGCTAAATTAGCCACACCTAAAGCGGTTGTGCTGAAAGACCCTAAAGATTGGAAAGTGATTGGTAAAGCGACTAAGCGTTTAGACGGCCCAGAAAAGATTAATGGTACTGCGGTATTTGGTCAGGATATTCATTTTGATGGTCTGATGACCGCCATGGTGGCACGTTCGCCAGTGTTTGGCGGCACGGTTAAATCGTTTGATGCCAGCGCAACTAAACAAATTCAAGGTGTGCGCAATGTCGTACAAGTGCCAACTGGCGTGGCCGTGATTGCGGACCATTACTGGGCGGCCAAACAGGGGCGTGATGCACTTAAAGTAGAGTGGGATTTAGGACCCAATGCAAATTTAGACTCAGCCGTAATGCTGACAGAATACAGTGCATTAGCAAGCAAACCAGGTTTGGTGGCAGCGCAGCTAGGAGACAGTAAAGCTGAGTTAGCAAAGGCGACAAAGTCTATAGAAGCGGAATATGCACTGCCATATTTGGCGCACTCACCGATGGAACCGCTTAACTGCTCAGTGCGTATCGAGAAAGATGCTTGTGAAATCTGGACCGGCACGCAAATGCAGGGTACAGACCAGCAGGCTGCAGCAAAAATACTGGGGCTCAAGCCTGAGCAAGTCAAAATTCACACCTTGTTTTTAGGTGGTGGTTTCGGCCGTCGTGCTAATCCAGCTGCGGATTTTGTGTCCGAAGCGGTACAGGTAGCCAAGGCTGCAGGTGTGCCGGTTAAAACGGTTTGGAGCCGTGAAGATGACGTGCATGGCGGCTATTACCGCCCAATGTATGTGCACAAAGCTAAAATCGGGTTAGATGCCAATGGTGCCCCAGCCGCTTGGGAGCAAGTAACCGTAGGGCAGTCTATTATGTTGGGCACGCCATTTGAGGCGTTTATGATTAAAAATGGGGTGGATGCGACTTCAGTAGAAGGCATTGCCGACTCACCATATTTGAAAGGTATCCCTAACTATCATGTGAGTTTGCATACCGTGAAGGCGACTATTCCTGTGCTTTGGTGGCGCTCAGTTGGGCATAGCCACTCTGCCTTTGTGATGGAAAGTTTGATTGATGAACTTGCACATGCTGCGAATAAAGATCCCTTGGATTATCGCCGTGAACTGCTTAAAGCTCATCCGCGACATTTAGCTGCGCTTAATCTCGCTGCTGAAAAAGCTGAGTGGAGCAAGCCTTTGCCTAAAGGCGTTTATCGCGGCATCGCGGTGCATGAGTCTTTTGGCAGTTTTGTCGCGCAAGTGGCAGAGGTGTCAGTGAATCAAGGTGCGGTAAAAGTGCATCGTATGGTGTGTGCGATTGATTGCGGCTTGGCTGTGAACCCAGACTCGCTTAAAGCGCAAATGGAATCGTCCATTTCCTTTGGCTTGGGTGCCGCTCTGCAAAGTGAAATTACCTTTAAAGAAGGTAAAGTGCAGCAATCTAACTTCCATGATTATTTAGTGATGCGTATGCAGGATATGCCTAAGGTAGATGTGCATATCGTGCCAAGTACCGAAAAAATGGGCGGTGTCGGCGAGCCAGGCTTGCCGCCAGTAGCACCTGCGGTGACTAATGCTATTTTTGCGGCAACGGGTAAGCGTATTCGCCAATTGCCGATTGGCAGTCAGCTGGCTTAATGCTGTGAAGTCTGCGGATTTAGAAGTATTAGAGCGCGCGCTTGATTGGCTGAATCACGGCCATCAAGCACACATGTTTACCGTGGTGCAAACATGGGGCTCCGCCCCACGTTTGCCAGGTGCGGTGTTGGTGGTACGAGATGACGGCCATTTAATAGGCTCGGTATCGGGCGGCTGCATTGAGGATGATTTAGCCGATAAAGCGCGCAATCAAACACTACCTACCCAACCTAGCGTTATGGAGTATGGGATTAGCCGTGAGGATGCGCAGCGCTTTAGAATCCCCTGTGGCGGTCGTTTGCAGATTTTTGTTGAGCCATTGCAGCAAGTATCACAGTTGTTGCCTATCGTAGAGAATCTGCGCGATAGAAAACTCACCAAGCGCTCAATCCGCATCAGTACCGGTGAAATTAAGTTAACAGAAGTGTTGCCTGAGGGGGCGCCACGTATCGAGGGTGATTGGTTTCATACCTACTTTGGCCCGCAGTGGCGCTTGCTCATTATTGGCGCTAATCAGTTAGGGTCAACATTGGCTAGCATGGCGCAGGCTTTAGATTTTGAGGTGCTGGTGTGTGAGCCGCGCCAAGAGATTCGGGATGAGTGGCATGTGGACGGCGTAACATGGGTTTATGGCATGCCGGATGATGTGGTGCTGGATATCGCGCCAGATGCGCATACTGCCATTGTAGCGGTGACGCACGACCCTAAGCTTGATGATATGGCCTTGCTTGAGGCGCTAAAATCGGATGCGTTTTATGTAGGGGTGCTTGGCTCGCAAAAAAATCAGGAAAAGCGGCGTGAACGTATGCGCATGTTTGACCTCAGTGAGCCGGAGATTGCCACCATGCGTGGCCCTGTAGGTTTACGCATCGGCAGCCGTACCCCAGCAGAAATCGCCGTTGCAATCCTGGCCGAGTTGATACAGGTGCGGGCACAGCAAACTACAGTAGGCTTAGCACGTGAAGTGAGTTGCGCGGCTTAAGGTTTTAAATCTCTAGCGTTTTAAATCGATATGCTCTAAATCTTGCGGCGTATCAATATCTGCCAAAATGCCGCTATCTTCACACGGTAGCAGGCAAACTACATTGGAATAGCGTTTGACGATAGAGCGTGCGCCTTCATCTCCTTGCAGATTCTCTAGTTCGCTGCGGTATTTAGCAGCAAAAGCAACAGGGTGTCCACGCTGCCCATGATAGGTAGGGATGATAATAGATTCACGACTACTGAGTCTATTAGCAACCGTGCGGATAGTCGCTGGTTGAATATATGGCATATCCGCTAATGCAATCATAAAGCCTTGACTGGCAGCCTCGAAATTAGCAGAAAAGCGAATGGCTGCAGATAAGCTATCTGCCATTTCCTGTTCAGTCTCTTTGCAGGCAAATACCGTAAAACCGGCTTGCTGCAGTAAGGCTGCGAGTACTGTGTTTTCTGGACGTACCACGGCAATGCAGGTGGGTATGGCTTGAATCAAGTTCTGTGCCGAGGCGAGCGCGATAGGGCGACCATCAGCCATCGGCTGTAACAGTTTATTGCTTGCGCCAAAACGCCGGGAAAAACCAGCAGCCAGTAAAATACCTATCATGAAACGTTCCTGTGTAATGACTTAAGCTTTAGCGCCTAGTTTGTGGCGTGTCGCTAGCTAGGCTAAGTATTAAGCCAGCGTAGGGCACTGTTAAGCAATGCCCATTGCCTTAAGTTTGCGATAAAGCGTATTGCGGCTAATGCCTAGCTGGCGCGCAACTGCGGAAACGTTGCCGGCTTCGGCTTGCATTGCTTGCTTGATAGCTTGGCTGGTGAGGTCGTCTAAATCCAATGAGCTGGATGCTGCGTTACTGCTTAAACTTGGCTTGGTTAGTGACATTTCATCAATAAAATCTTGCGTCAGGTGTAGCGTGCTGATGGCCGCGCCATCTGCCAGCGCAATGGCGGTTCTGAGTACGTTATGCAATTGGCGGATATTGCCTGGCCATGAGTGTGCTTGGAATATCTCCAGCACTTCAGGCGTAACTTCTACAGTGCCGGCCTGCTCAATATGTAAAATAACATCAATTAGCGCTTGTAGATCAGAGCGCTCGCGCAACGGTGGCAGTGCCACACTGAGGCCATTTAGTCGGTAATACAGATCGCTACGGAACTCGCCAGCTTCTACTTTCTCTTTTAGTTTTAGATTAGTCGCACTAATCAGTGAAAAGTTAACCGGGATAGTTTTTGTGCTGCCGAGCGGGGTTACTGTGCGCTCCTGCAGTACCCTCAGTAAGCGTGCCTGTAATGACAGTGGCATGTCGCCAATTTCATCTAAAAATAAAGTGCCGCCATTGGCCTGCTCAATTTTACCCGGGCTGCCTTTACGGCGCGCGCCGGTAAAGGCACCTTCTTCATAGCCAAATAGTTCGGCCTCGATTAAACCTTCAGGCAGTGCGGCACAGTTCACCGCAATCCACGGGCCTTTGTGCTGTGCGCTGGCTTCGTGAATCGCACGTGCAAATAGCTCTTTACCTACTCCGGTTTCACCTTGAATCAGAATAGGAATATCACGCGATAGCACTTGTTTGATTTGCTGTACCGCCCGTGAGATTTTTGCATCGCCACTATCGAGTAAATCTAAATTGGCGGCACTGGTCCTTTTGACAACGGCAGCAGGCGTGGTGCTAATCTGCTGTTTCTTTTGCAGTAGTTCCACTTGCACATAAATACGCGCGCCATTGTTTAATCTTAATGGCACGATTAATTTATCAGTCGTGCCTATTTGCCTTAATAGGCTTGCGAACGGTATATCAAACAGATTGTTGAAGTTAATACCTTGCTGTGATGCTGCTTTACTGGTGTTTAGGCTCAGCTGGAATTGGCCGCTGCGATTGGTCGCAACTAATTGGCCGCCGTCTGTAAAGATAGCCACTCCTTCCCATAGCGTGCCAATAAACTCTGGACGCGCATGGAAATGCAGTGCAATCTCGCCTTGGTGGCTTGCCAAGAACAAGCGGTTTTCAATCATCTGCGCAGACATCTTCACCAGCGCCAGCGTATGCTGTTGCGACATATTGGAGTCATTGGAGACATCTAGCGTGGCAATTAACTGATTCTCCGCTCCAAAAATCGGTACAGCAGAGCAGCTTAACGAGTGATGGTATGCCATGAAGTGCTCAGCACCTTGCACGGTAAGTGCGGATTGCTCAATCAGCACCGTGCCAATGGCATTAGTACCTCTGTGGTCTTCATGCCAGGATGCACCAGCAGATAAAGCGATGCGTTGTGACTCATTTAAAAAGTGGTGGCCGCCCAGACTATGCAGAATCACACCTTCATCGTCGGTCAGTATCACTACGTTACGGGTATGAGCGATTTGCTCGTTGAGCGTTTCCATTTCTGGCTGTGCAAGTTTAAGTAGTTGCTGGTTTTGCTCGCGTTTGAGTGCCAGTTCTTGTGCAGTGACTACTTCTAAGCTAGGTGGCGAATTGCTATCGATGCCATTAGCCAGGCAACGGCGCCATGAGCGCTCAATCGCTTCTGCAATCGCCCCTTGCTCTACGTTGCCATTGCTCAGAAACTCTTTTCTGGCTTGCAGAATGGCAGGGGTTTTATCTGTTGCAGCATTACTCATATATTGGCTAACTACCTTAATTTAATTGAACAACTGTCACGTGACAACTGTTCAATTCTGACACAGTATCAAAAGTTAAATGCTCTCTACTCAGAAAAAGCATTTGTTCCCACGAAAATTTTAGTTCATTGATTTTTAATAAAAGTTTATTTAATTTTGCGGCTTTTTATTGTGTTGGCATGCCTGTTGCAATATTAGCACTGTTACCAATATCGTTTCAATGCATGAGATTAGTAATACAGAACTTAAATAATTTTATAATTTGGGGATGCAACATGAATCATCT
>Ga0207968_100144_pt1 | contig 31608 bp, 30 predicted proteins | sample LakWasMet21_HOW5_2_FD_183867 | JGI IMG/M metagenome (GOLD analysis project Ga0207968, IMG submission 183867) | Freshwater sediment methanotrophic microbial communities from Lake Washington under simulated oxygen tension - Sediment Metagenome... | ecosystem: Environmental > Aquatic > Freshwater >...
GTTCGCCGCCGTGCACCGATTCGAATAAATAGGAATAAGCGCCGTCGGCCAATTTCAGATAGGCGCTGAGCGGCGTATCCAAATCGGCCAGCACTTCCCGGCTGACCGGGATGCGGTTATAGCCCTGGCGGGCGTATTGAGTGAATTGTTCGGGGGTCATTCTGTTTCTTCAAACTGCGCCCTTCGCATGATCAAACCAAACGTGCGTAGGGATGGCAAGAAATGGGTTTATGCTGTTATTACTCCGGCATCGCTCTTGATCGCGAAAGATGGGCTTCCTGACGTCAGCCCATCCTATGGCTACGAACTTATTTGCCGGCCTTCGCGAGTTCGGCGCGCATATCGTCGATGATTTGCTTGTAATCCGGCTTGCCGAAAATCGCGGAGCCCGCGACGAAGGTATCGGCGCCGGCTTCCTTGATGGCCCGGATATTGGCGCCGTTGACGCCGCCGTCGATTTCGAGACGGATGTTCAAACCGCTGTCGTCGATCTTCTTGCGCACTTCACGCAGCTTGGTCAACGCGGACGGAATGAACGATTGGCCGCCGAAGCCGGGATTCACCGACATCAACAGGATGATGTCCAGTTTGTCCATCACGTAATCCAGATAATGCAGCGGCGTGCCGGGATTGAACACCAGGCCTGCCTTGCAGCCGTTGTCCTTGATCAATTGCAGGGTGCGATCGATATGCACGGAGGCTTCCGGATGGAAGGTGATGATGCTGGCGCCGGCCTTCGCGAAGTCGGGCACGATGCGGTCCACCGGCTCGATCATCAGATGCACGTCGATCGGCGCGGTCACGCCATGTTTTCTGAGCGCTTCGCAGACCAGGGGACCGATGGTCAGGTTTGGCACGAAATGGTTGTCCATCACGTCAAAATGCACAATGTCGGCGCCGGCGGCCAGGACGTTATCAACTTCCTCGCCCAACTTGGCGAAATTGGCCGACAGGATGGAAGGCGCGATCCAGTTTTCGTTCATTATCATCTCCTCGCGGTTATCGTTTTTGGTTTAAACGGCGCATTATATCTTTTTTTTCGCCCGCAGGCTTCGATATACAATAACCGTTTACCATCTTACCGGAAAAACTGCACGATGAAACTGGTCACCTTCACACATCACCATGTAAGCCGCGTCGGCGCGGTCGTCGGGGACTTTGTCGTCGATAGTCTGGGCAGTTCCATAATCCCACCGCGGATGCTGGAATTCCTGGCGGCGGGGGACTTGGCGCTCGCCGCGCTGCAAGCGCAAATCGACAGCGGCAACGGCCGCATTCCGCTTTCGGACGTCAAGCTCGACGCGCCGGTGCCGCGCCCCGGCAAGTATCTCGCGATCAGCCTGAATTACGCGAATCATATCGCCGAAACCGGCAAGGACAGGCCAGAATACCCGAGCTTCTTCACCAAGCAGAGCACCTGCGTGATCGGCACCGGGGAGGCCATTCAGCGTCCAAAAGTGTCGGACAAGCTCGATTACGAAGGCGAGTTGGCGTTCGTAATCGGCCGGCGCTGCCGCCATGTCGCGGCCGAAAACGCGCACGAGGTGATTGTCGGCTTCACGATAGCGAACGACGTGTCGGTGCGCGACTGGCAGGCGCGCTCGCCGACGATGATGATCGGCAAGTCGTTCGACACGGCAGGCCCCCTGGGACCGTGGATCGTGACCCGCGATGAAATCGGCGATCCGCACCATTTGAATCTGAAGACCTGGGTCGATGATGAGTTGCGCCAGCAGGCCAATACCGGCGAGATGCTGTTCAACTGCTATGAGATGGTCGCGTACCTGTCCACCGCGATGACGCTGGAGCCGGGCGATGTGATCAGCACCGGCACGCCTGCCGGCGTCGGCGTCAAGATGCAGCCGCGCGGTTATTTGAAACCGGGGCAAACGGTCAGGATCGAAATCGAAGGCATCGGCACCCTGACCAATCCGGTCATCATGGAACCTTAACAGCCGCCGTTACGACGCGCGCCGGTGGCCCGGGGCGGACATGCCGACTTTCTGCTGCGGCGCTTTATCGGCTTTTCTTTTCGGGTCAGGAAACAGCACCGTGACCTTCAAGCCGTCCAGTTCCGAGACACCGAGACTGAACTCGGCGCAGTGGATCGCGACGATGCGTTGCACAATCGAAAAGCCGAGCCCGGTTCCCTGCGCGGCGCTCGCGGTCTCCGCCAGGCGGTGGAAGCGTTTGAGCGACTTTTCATAAGCCTCGGGCGCGATCCCGGGTCCCGAATCCTCGACGCGCAATTCGACATTTTTTTCCTTATCGGTCAGATAGATCTTGATGTTGCCGTATTCGGGCGTATATTTGATCGCGTTATCGATGATATTGCGGATCAATATGTTCAGCAATTGCGGATTGGCGACGATTTCCGCCGATGATTCCTCGATAAATTCGACTTCGATCGATTTTTTATACGCCTCGGGCTCCAAGTCCGTGATCACCTGGATCACCTCGGACACCAATTTGATCGCGGTTTTTTCGAGATACTCTGGCTCGGAATCGATCCGCGAAAACGTCAACAGTTGCTGCACCATGTAGCTCATTTTATTGACCGCCTGCTCTATCCTTTTCAAGGCCTGACGCTGAATCTGCTCGTCCTGCGTTTTCAAGGCCACCTGCACCTGCGTCAGCAACCCCGCCAACGGCGTCCTGAGTTCGTGCGAGGCGTCCGCGGTGAAACGGCGCTCGTGTTCAAACGCTTTTTCGAGCTGCCCGAACAGGCTGTTCAGCGCGCTGATCACCGGCACGATCTCATTGGGCAGATTGTCGACCGATAACGGCTTCAGGTTACTGACTTCGCGTTGCGTCAGCGCCTTTTGCAACAGGCTGATCGGCGTCAGGGCATTGCCGATGATCAGCCATATCACCAGCGCCAAAACAGGCATCCCGACCAGAAATTGCGTGACCAGTTGCTCGGATATTTCGTCGGTCAATTGCGTGCGGATCGCTTCCTGCTGGCCGACATGGATCACATAATCGCCGTCGGCGTTCGACACGCTGAACACATGCCACAAACCGCCTTCGCTCCGGACCTCGCTGAAACCCTGCTTGGCGAAGGTAAACGGAACCTGGGGCGCGCTTTCGGAACGCAGCAGCAAGCCTTTATCCTTGGACCAAAGCTGAAAGGCGACCTTGCGCTCGTACTTCAGGCTCAGCACCTTGTCTTTCCGGGAATCGCCGAACACACGCCAAACCATCCCGCCCTGCTCGGCACCCTTGACATCATCCACCAACAGTTCCGGCTGCTTGCCGGAATGCAGCAGCAAGCCCTTTTCCTCCGACCATAACTGGTACGCCAGTTTTCTTTGATACGTTTCGATCAACTTCGCATCGGCATTGCCCTGGACCAGTCGCCCTTGCCGCCAATAATCGGGCAAGGAACCGTCCTTCAGCAAGCTATCGACGAAAGCCAAGAGAACCTTACCCGATTGCGCCAGTTCCGCGTCGAACAATCCGGCGACTTCGTCACGCGTCGACTTATAGCTGGAATAGGCGGTAACCCCCCAGATCACCATCGTCGCCGACAACAAAGAGATCAGCAGCAACTGGCGTAACGAATAATTCATCAGCCTTCTTCGGCATCAATGATGTAGCCAACCCCTCTGACCGTCCGAATCAGGGCCGGATCGAGTTTTTTCCTGAGGTAGTGAATGTGCACCTCGACTGTATTGCTTTCGATATCGGAATCCCATGAATACAGGCTTTCTTCCAGACGCGCGCGCGACACGACCCGGCCGATGTTGCCCATCAGAAAACTCAGGATTTCGAATTCTTTCTGCGACAGATCGACTCTTTCATTTTTGAACGAGACGATATGCGAGGCCGGGTCCAGGATCAGACCTTTGTGCACGATATTCGGCGTACTGCGGCCTTCATGCCGCCTGGCCAAAGCGCGGAGCCTGGCGCAGACTTCGGTCAGGTCGAACGGCTTGATCACAAAATCATCGGCGCCGCCGTCGAGACCGTTGACGCGGTCGGCTATCGTGTCGCGCGCCGTCAACACCATCACCGGCGTCTCGTCCTTGCGGGTGCGCAATTCCTCCAACAGCTCCATGCCGTCGATATCCGGCAAGCCCAGATCCAGCACGATCAGTTCATAGAGGTTCGTTTTCAGCGCCTCTTCCGCAAGCTTGCCGGTGGTAAACCAATCGACGGCGTAGCCTTCCATTTTCAGGCCGGCCGACAGCCCTTCTCCCAGGATCTCATCATCTTCAACCAGTAAAAGTCTCATGCAATTTCTCTATCTCGTTCAAAAAAGTCCGCAAAACCCAATGGATGTTGATCCGCCCGCTTATTGTAGCGGCGGCACATAACCTTCCGGCAACTCGTCATTGCCTTCAAATAAAAACTTGTCCCTTTCCTGCGCCAAAAAAGCCTTGGCTTTCGGGTCAAAACTGGCCAGACGGTACTCGTTGATCAACATCGTTTGCTTGGCGATCCATTGCTGCCAGGCCTGTTTCGAGATCTTTTCATAGATTTCCTGCCCTTTCGGCCCGGGAAAAGGCGGCGCATCGAAACCTTCCGACTCGACGCCCAGCTTTACGCATTTAACCAGTCTAGTCATGTTTATCCTCATTCATTTTTATAGTGTTTCAATAACTGCTTGATCGGCGCCGCCAAGCCCAAGCGGTCGATAGACTCGATGGGATGCCAGCCGGCGCAACCTTCTTCGCTGATGCTATTAACCAGACTGTCGGTCAGAATCAGCAGCGGCGTGTAATCGAGATGAAAATGCGAAAAGCTATGACGCCGCCTGTCCATCACCTCCCTGCCAATGATAGTGATATTGCGCTCCCGGCACCAGACCAATGCCTGCTCGTGATGGTCAAACTCGGGCAGACACCACAAGCCGCCCCAAACGCCGGCGGGCGGCCGTCTTTCAAGAAATACCTGTTGCCGGGTGTTCGCGAGCAACAGAAAAGCCCGCTGCTTGACCGGCAAAGCCTTGGCCGGCTTCGGCATCGGGAAATCGGCAACCCGTTTTGCCGCGAATGCCAGGCAATCGGCCTGCAAGGGGCACCTGTCGCAGGCAGGCCGGGAGCGGGTGCAAACCGTCGCCCCCAGATCCATGATCGCTTGCGTATAATCCGCCGCCCGCTGCGGGGGTGTCAGTTCCCGGCTGAGATCCCATAACCGTTTGCTGACCTTCGCCTCCCCGGGCCAGCCCGGAATGGCCCGATAACGCGCCAGCACACGCCGGACATTGCCGTCCAGAATCGGATGACTGCGCTCGTAGGCGATGCTCATGATTGCGCCGGCGGTCGATAAACCGATGCCGGGCAATTGCTGCAATTCATCCAGCGTGTCGGGAAAGCGGCCCAGACTTTCAATTTTCAGCGCGGCCTTGTGCAGGTTGCGCGCCCTCGCATAATAGCCCAATCCGGACCAATACTGTAATACTTCATCGAGGCTTGCCTGCGCCAGGGACTCGACAGTCGGGAACCGCGTCATGAACGCTTCGAAATAAGGGATGACGGTTGCCACTTGCGTCTGCTGCAGCATCGTCTCGGAAATCCAAACCCGGTAGGGAGATTTATCCTGCTGCCAGGGCAAATCCCGGCGGCCGTATTGATCAAACCAGGCAAGGATGCGCCGAGCAAACGCAATGCTGTTCATTATGCGGTCGTCATATCAGGAAGAGCTTAGAACAATTGCCGCAGCAAATCACCGACACCGGGCCCCAGTTTTTTATCCAGTTTATCTTTCAATTTATCTATTTTACCCTTGTTTTTATCGACTAGCTTCTCAATTTTGGCCTTGTTCTTTTCGGTCAGCAGGGCCGCCATATCCAGGCGATAGTCGGGATCGGCCAAGGTTCCGGCCATGGTGACCCCGATCGGCGTATCATGCCATTGTTCCGGCTCGGTCGCCGTCGCGGGCGCCTTGGCCAGATGGGCGACAAAACGATAATCGACCCGGCCGGTCTCGATATTCGTGCTGCCGCCGCCGGCGATCCGAAAGCGGGACGACTTGACCAACAAGTCCTGGTTTTCGATCACGCTGCCGGCCAATGCCGCGGTGCCCGAGATTTCGGAAAAATCAATGCCATTGCGAAGCGCCGGCGGGACGGGAGCCTGATCGAGCACGCCAAGGGCCTGCTCGATGATGTTTTGAAACCGCAGATCCCTGATTTCGCCATCCTTGAGCACAAAAGCCAGCTTGCCCTTCAGCCCCTGCCGGATTTGTTTCAGGTCATGCCCCCGCCCTTGCACCGCCGCCGCGCCGGTCAGCGCGCCGCTGATGCCGATTTTACTCCCTATTGTCATAAGAAATGGCTCAATATCGACATGCTCGACCTTTTCGCTCAACGCCATCACGGTGTCTTTGCCCGCCGTATCGACATTCACGCTGCCCGCATAGCCGCCCCGATTCAGCCGGCGGATGGCCTGCCGGGTTTGTATCACGCCGCCCCTGGCGCTCAATTGCAAGCGCAGGCCGTCGGCGCTGATGTCGTGCAGTTTCAGATGCCGCACCTGGACCTCGCCTTGCGCATCCAGTTTCCTGAGCCGCTCGACCGGCAACTTCGAGAGCGCGACCGCAATCGCCGCGGCCGGGCTGGTCAGCGGGGTTTGAGGTTTCGCGTCCGCCGGCAGATAGCGGCCGACATCGACCGCATCGACGGCCAAATTAAAACGGATAGCCGGCGCCTCGAATCCTTCGATACGCGCCTCGCCTTGCAACAAGGTATCATCCAGCTGGCCGCGCAGCGCATTGACCGCCAGCGAACTGGGCGTCGCATGCAGAGTCAAGCCGGCCCGTAGCCTGTTGAACGCAGCCGCCCCCTGAAAAGTCGGCAACGTTATGGCGAAGCGTTTTAACAACCGGGAGGGATTGAACGCCGCGACCTCGACGCGGGCTTCGACATCGGGCCCAGCGAACAAACGATTTGCACTCAGGCTGGCGGTGATGGAGAGCTCGTCGGACTGCATGCGCAGGCTGTCGATCCGAATTTTCTGCGCCTCCTTTTCGAAGAGGACTTCCGGCGCGGCCAGCATCGCCGATAGGGCTTTACCCGGTACAGCCGCCCCTTCCCGCGCCCCTTCCCGCGCCCCTTCCCGCGCCCCTTCCCGCGTCCATTTCAGCTCGGTATCGGCAAGCCGCGCCCGCTCGAAATCGTGCTCGATCAGCACCCGGGTTTTAAGGTCAACACGGTCTCGATGTCCGGACGCCGCCTCGGCGACAGCAAAGCGCAAGGCCACATCGGCAAACTGACCCGGGATCAGTTTGCCGACGCTCAGGCTGATGTTGTCGGCATCGAGACGCTTGCCGGCTTGCCGGTCGTCCCAATGGATCGACGCCTGTTCCAGCGCCAAACCGCCGACCCCAACAATGCGCCAGGACGGGGTCGGCGACACCGGCGCGGATGGCGTTTTGTTGCGCGAACCACTCGGCTCGGCCTTCGCCTCGCTTTTTGCCTCGGCCAGCCCCCAATTATTGGCTCCATCCGGGTTTCGAATCAGATTTAGCCGCAACCCTTTCAACTCGATGCGGCTGATTTCAAGCCTCTTGTCGAGCAACGGCCATGCCTTGACCTTGATCTCACTCCGTTCGATACCGAGGAACTCGCCCCCGTCAAAGCCCTGAACATTTTGCACCCGAATGCGCCCTGTCGAAACGCCCAGCCACGGAAAAACGGACACCCGCAAAGCGCCGGCAAACTCGACCTCGCGCCCGATTTTTTCTTTGACGAATGCCGCCAACGGCGGCTTGAATCGATTCGGGTCGATCACTAACGGCAACAAACCCGCCGCCATGCCGAGCAGTAAGACGATTAAACCGATGACCGCGGCAAGCACTCTCAGCGTTATCCTCATCACGCTCTCCTCGCGATAAAATGTGTCATGAAAGCCGGATATGGAATATGATTAGCACCTGATCGTAAAAGCCCAGGCACGCCTCGGCAGCCTATCCAAAGCAACAATCCATCATGGGGGATAAGACGATGTTATATCCAGCAAAGTTTGCCGGACTGGCGATTCTGATCTGGTTTTATTTAACCGCGAAAGAAAAAGAGCAGCCTCCTTTGCAATGGGCTGTGATCGGGCTGATTGGCTATTGGCTAACCTGGTGGCTGGTCAAATTGTCGGTGCTGCATCCGCTCGGCGACCTGCTCGTCAAGAACCCGTCGTCATTATTCCTGGTGATGCAAATTCCGGCCATTGCGGGCATCTGCGTGAGTTATTTCATTCGCAAGAAATTGATCGCGAATGCCGCGAAAGAAAGCGCGCAGCAACGCGATCACTAACCGCGATCGGACCCGTCTGTCGGACGAGGCGCATTGCCGGAGCGGCAATGCGCCCGCATGATCTGTCTTGGCGACAGTTTTTCAAACGCTATTATAATTTCTCGGCATTCTGATCCAGGTATTCCGCAACGCCCGCCGGGCTTGCGCTCATACCGGCGTCGCCTTTGTTCCAGCCAGCCGGGCAGACTTCGCCATGCTCTTCGTGGAATTGCAGCGCATCGACCATACGGACCAGTTCATCCATGTTGCGACCCAACGGCAGGTCATTGACCACTTGGTGACGCACGACGCCGCTGCGATCGATCAGGAAAGAGCCACGATAAGCCACGGCCGGCGCCTCGGCTTCGACATCGTAATCCTGGCAAATGCTGTGCGCGAGGTCCGCCGCCATCGTGTAACGGACCGGACCGATGCCGCCCTTGCTGACCGGCGTATTGCGCCAGGCATTGTGCGTGAAATGTGAATCGATCGACACCGCAATCACTTCGACGTTACGGCTCTTGAATTCATCGATACGATGGTCTAACGCGATCAACTCGCTGGGGCAGACAAAGGTAAAGTCCAGCGGATAGAACACCAGCACGGCATATTTGCCACGCGTGGCTTCAGAAAAGTTGAAAGAATCAACGATTTGACCATCGCCCAACACCGCGGGGACGGTAAAATCGGGTGCCTGTTTACCAACTAAAACGCTCATCGTTTTTCTCCAAATAGTTATATAAAGCAAAGAGTTATCAAATCATGGTTAGCCACTGAGAGGTGGAATCGCTGCATTCTACACCAAAATGGTCGGTATATTATTTTTTTTTCAAGTGAATTTTTTCACATCCTTGTCATTTTTAACTTGCAATTGTCAGAATTTTAGACATAATTTGTAATCATAGGATTACAAAGATAGCAGCCCCGCTCAATCAATTAATACACGTTCGGGGCAACTATCTCTATAGGCAACCTAGCTTTACCGCTATTAACTTTTATGTCATTTTTGTGAGGGGCTCTTTCCATGGCAAAAAATAAGCATATCACCGAACCGGACGTTTTCGGATATCAAGTGCGCATCGTGCGTCGAGGCAAGGAAAGCAGTCGGTATTTCTCTCATAAATTATGGGGGAATAAATCCAAGTCACTACAAGCTGCAATTCTCTGGCGCGACCAGATGCTGGTCGTACTGAAAGGCAGCAAAACGCGCTTTTTAAAACCACCGAAAAACAAAACCACGACCGGCGTCACCGGTGTTTCAAAAACGATCAAATACGATCACCGCAAGGATAAGAGCTATCTGTGCTACACCGTATTCTGGGTCCATAACGGCAAATCCAAAAACAAGACCTTCCAGGTCGGCAATGTCGCGAAGATCACCGCCGATGATGAGTTGCATGCGTTCCGGACCGCGCGCCTGTTTAGAAGCTGCTACGAGTATGCGATCGATAACGATCTGGAATTTGACGAAAGCAAATTCGCGGGCTGGAAGAAAAAACGCCTCTATGAGGACGACTCCTTGCGCGCGGTCGCGTAAGGCACGGCAAACCGAGCCGCTATCCGGGTTGTCACATTGCCTTGGTGATGAGACAATCCGATGCGGCGCCCTTGCCAGCATTCCGACCCGCTCGAAAGACTCTACTCGCTTGCCCTCTTCGTTGCGGCAGAACGCACCCGGTTAGTATTTTGTCAAAAATAACTTCCACGCCTCATTCCCAAGCTCCAGCTTGGGAATGAGGCCAGGGAAGCTCCAGCTTCCCGTCTCGCCAAGCTAGAGCTTGGTGAGACGGGTTCCCAATGTTGACGTTGGGAACCCGCATCATAACGGGAAGTTATTGTTGACGAAATCCTTAGCGGCCGAATTCCCGGTAAAAATCCCGATACCAGCGCACGAAACGGCCAACCCCCTCCTCCAGTCGCGTGCTCGGCTGATAACCCATATCGCGCGCCAAATCGCTCACATCGGCATACGTATCGGGCACATCGCCGGGCTGCATCGGCAATAGGTTCAGTACCGCGGTTTTACCGAGGCATTTTTCGAGCGTTTCGATAAAGGTCAGCAACTGCACCGGCTGATTGCTGCCGATGTTATAAACCTTGTAAGGCGCCCTGCTGCTGCCGGGATCGGGATGCTCCCCGGTCCATTCCGGATTCGACCGTGCAGGCCGATCCAGCACCCTGATCACGCCTTCGACAATATCGTCGATATAGGTAAAATCGCGCCGGTGATTACCGAAGTTGAACACATCGATCGGTTTGCCGGCCAGAATATTGCGCGCAAAGATAATCGGCGACATGTCCGGTCGCCCCCAGGGGCCGTAAACGGTAAAAAAGCGCAAGCCGGTCGTCGGCAGTTGAAAAAGATGACTGTACGTATGCGCCATCAGCTCATTTGCTTTTTTGCTGGCCGCATACATGGACACCGGGTGATCGACATTATCGTGCACCGAGAACGGCATCCGGGTGTTGGCGCCATAGACCGAACTCGACGAGGCATACACCAGATGCTCTATCGCATGATGCCGGCATCCCTCCAGAATATTGAGGAAGCCATGAATGTTCGAATCGACATAGGCCCCAGGATTCACCAGCGAATATCTGACGCCGGCCTGCGCCGCCAGATTGACGACCCGCTGCACGCGTTCTTGCCGAAACAGCACGTCAACGGCCGATTTATCGGCAATGTCCAATTTAATGAACGTGAAGCGCTCATGGCCGACCAGCAACTGCAGTCGCGCGGTCTTTAACTCGACATCATAATAATCATTCAAATTATCGACGCCGACGACTTCATCGCCCCGCGCCAACAGTCTTCCGCACACACTGGCGCCGATAAAACCGGCCGCTCCCGTCACTAAAATTTTCAAAGACCGTTTCCTTTAGTATCTTGCCTGTTAATTTCTTGCCGACCCCTCATCGACCTAGGTTCGTATTATAATATGACATCCGTCACGCGACTCTTATTTCAAAGAGCCCCCATTTTACTTTATCTCAAACCCTATGAATGCCTGGCTAAAAACGTTTGCCGCTATCGCCACCGCCTTGTTGAGCGCATGCTCGACGCATCCCGCCCGACAACAGAGCACCGCCACCGTCGAACCCGTGACAAAACCAGTGTCGCCACCGCAAGCACCCGGCGACGACAACTACGATGCCGCCAACAATCCTCCGCTAACCCGGCGCAAAGACGGCAAGATCCTGAATTTGGTCAGGATCATGGACGGAGGCATCTGCAAAAACGAACTCCAGGGCGTCAGCGGCTCTTTTTTGGTTTATGCCGACCCGCAGGACATCGAGCGCATCAAACGCGAAAAACCGAAGGAAATCTTCAAGGATTACGAAGCGAAGATACAGAATTTCGCTTCCGAAATCCTGGAACAGGCGATCGAACACACCAACCTGGCCCTCGACCCCTTTTCACTAGGCGACGATGTGATGCAGGAAAAACTGTCCGCACAATTGACAAAAAACTTTCACAGCGCCGCCACGCATCCGTTGACTGACTTTGCCCGCGAGACGACATTGACGATCGACGTGACGCCGTTTGCGCCGTCTCTGGTCTTTTATCAAAAAGGCTGCGATGTCAGCCGTTTTGAACATTGAAGCCACACTGAAAAATCGATCCGTCGACTCTTCGTCATTTTCCGAGGCTTTAATTTAACTTGCGCACACCGCCGGTCCATTCCTGACCGGCTGCCTCACCTGTATTTCTTGGATTTGTGTAGACCTCTCGACATACACATCAGGGTAAACACACAGAGACTACCGAACAAGTTGATTACAATCATAAATTTCTTGAACATGACCACGCCCTTCCATTCAATCATTTCACCATAAGCGATCGTTTTTCCGGCCAACGCATGCGGCCGACAAACTTCAGCAAGGTTTCCAAGCCAACAGGCCTTTATCCCTTTTCTCATAATGAAACTTTAGTTCAAAGTCGATTTTTTTCACCGTTTTGTATCTACTAAACAACGCATTTTGCAAAAAGTTTCACAATTATTTTTCCCCACCCCTCTTGTAATGCATCATTTTTTATACTAGAGAGAAATCTATTAAACCAGACCGGACCCAGGTTATCCCCTATCGGGTTTCACGGCATCATCGCGCATATTTTTTTCCAGATGAAGCCAAATAGTTTACAATCGCGGTGATATTTTTCACTGGACAGAGAGGGCTTGATCATGGGTTGGCGCGCACGCACACACGAAGAGACTTATGCCGATAGCGAGATCGAGGAACGGCTCAAGGAAGAGTTGCCGCACTGGTACCTCGAAAACGGCTGGATACGGCGCAAATACAAAACCAGCGGTTGGAAAGGCACGCTGATGGTCGTCAATACGGTCGGCCACTTGGCGGAAGCGGCTTTCCATCACCCCGACCTAACCGTTTCCTACGCCTTTGTGATCGTCAAGTTGATGAATCATGCCGCCAAGGGCGTCACGAACAAGGATTTTGAGCTCGCGCGTAAAATCGAGGATGTGATCATGTGGCAGCCGGGCAAGGAAGGCGGCGCGTTGGAAGGAACGCCCGACGACCCGCGCTTCAAATATATTAAATACGACTGAGCGGAAAATGATGCGCGCGACATATCGTCTAGCGAAGAAGCTACAGGCTTGAAGGCAAGCCTGTAGCGCCAGGGGGATATTACAGCGAGTTGACCGAATTCAAATCCTGAAAGGCCTGTTGCAAACGCGCAACCATGCCGAGTTCGCCTTCGCGTTGCCAAACGCGCGGGTCGTAGTACTTCTTGTTCGGCTTGTCGTCGCCTTCCGGGTTGCCGATCTGGCCTTGCAGGTAGCCTTCATTTTTCTTGTAGAAATTCATGATGCCTTCCCAGGTCGCCCATTGGGTGTCGGTGTCGATATTCATCTTAACGACGCCATAGCTGATTGATTCCGCGATTTCTTCCGGCGTAGAGCCCGAGCCACCGTGGAAGACGAAGGTCAGAGCATTGGCCGGCAGATTGAATTTTTCGGACACATACTTTTGCGAGTTGTCCAGAATCTTCGGCGTCAGCTTGACATTGCCCGGTTTGTAAACGCCGTGCACATTGCCGAACGAAGCCGCGATCGTGAAGCGAGGACTAATCTTGCTCAAATGCTCATAGGCATAGGCCACATCTTCCGGTTGCGTGTACAACATCGAATGATCCAGGCCGGAGTTGTCGACGCCGTCTTCCTCGCCGCCAGTCACGCCGAGTTCGATTTCCAAGGTCATGCCCATTTTGGACATCCGCGTCAGGTATTCGCCGCAAATCTCGATGTTTTCTTGCAGGCTTTCCTCGGACAGGTCCAGCATGTGCGAGCTGAACAAAGGCTTGCCGGTTTCCGCGAAGTGTTTCTCGCCGGCATCCAACAGGCCGTCGATCCATGGCAGCAGTTTTTTCGCCGCATGGTCGGTATGCAGAATGACCGGAACCCCGTAGTGCTCGGCCATCAGGTGAACGTGCTTCGCACCCGAAATCGCGCCCAGGATCGCTGTTTTTTGGCCTTCCAGCTTCAAGCCCTTGCCGGCGACAAATTGCGCGCCGCCATTCGAAAACTGCACGATCACCGCGGATTTGGCTTTCGCCGCCGCTTCCAACACCGCATTGATCGAATCGGTGTTGATCACATTGACCGCTGGCAATGCAAATTTGCTTTCCTTGCAGATCGCAAATACTTTCTGCACATCTTCACCGGTCACGACGCCGGGTTTAACTACATCTAAAATTTTGTTTGACATATCGGAGTGTAAGAAATGTTGGGTCTTCATGCGCGCATCACGCCGTATTTAATGCGCCTCGAAATTCCCGGCGCCGGCCACGCCGGCGCCGGGGATCGTAACTGCTTAGGCTTCAGCGGTTTCCGGCTGATTTTCCAGCTCACCCAAACGCTTGGCCAACAGATCTTCCAGCGCCACCAGCGCTTTTTCGAAGCCGATGATGCCTTCGGACAGCTTGTCGTTCGCCATGCGGTTTTCTTCGTGCATGCAGTCGAAGGTCGCGCGGTCCATCGTGATCTTTTCGATCGGCGCGCTCGCGGCTTGCGCAGGATCCAGTTTGCGCGGCAGTTCGCCTTCGGTGGATTGCAGTTCGGCCAACAGCGATGGCGCGATGGTCAGCAGGTCGCTACCGGCCAGTTCGGTGATTTCGCCGACATTACGGAAGCTCGCGCCCATCACTTCGGTCTTGTAACCGAATTTCTTGTAATAGTTGTAGATCGATGTCACCGAGATGACGCCCGGATCTTCGGCCGGCGCATAAGAATCGCGGCCGGTGTCTTTCTTGTACCAGTCGAGGATGCGGCCGACGAATGGCGAAATCAGGGTAATGCCGTTTTCGGCGCAAGCGATCGCTTGGTGAATGCCGAACAACAGGGTCAGGTTACAATGAATATCTTCTTTTTCCAGAACCGCCGCGGCTTGGATGCCTTCCCAGGTCGATGCGATTTTGATCAGAACGCGGTCTTTTGCAACGCCCGCAGCTTCATATTGCGCGATGATTTCGCGGCCTTTCGCGATCGTCGCTTCGGTATCGTAAGACAGACGCGCATCGACTTCGGTTGAAACACGGCCCGGGATGATTTCGAGAATTTTCAAACCGAAAGAAACCGCCAGACGATCGAACGCCAGATTCGCCACCAGGGCGGGCGCCGCGTCGCGGCCCAGGGTGTCGCGCGCACCTTTCAGAGTGTCATCGACGATGCTTTGATATTGCGGCATTTGCGCCGCCGCGGTAATCAAAGAAGGATTGGTGGTCGCGTCGCGAGGTTTGAAGGTTTCAATAGCCTGGATGTCCCCGGTGTCAGCAACAACGATGGTCATTTCCCGGAGTTGTTCTAGTAAATTTCTAGCCATAATATGCACCTTACAAATTTATAATTAAAATAACAAATGCCTTCAAAATATTACCACAATTCGTTTTTATGCGAAACCATTGTATTTGTCTAATTTCGGCGCGGGTTTTTGTCGGTCGTTTTAAAGACGACCCGCTCAGGATTTTCCGCAAAAACAAAGCCATTCCGCTCAGCATGGCGTCGTTTCAACGCAATGGCGTGAACCCAGTTGTTTGGGTTTTGGACCCGTGGCACGGCCTTGCCGATTGTCTTTGCATGACGGCGACTGCAAGTCTGGCGGAAGGGGTCGCGGCGAGGATAACAAAAAACCGAGTCGGTGTAATCCCGGCGGGTTTACACCGTTCGGCACGGCGATAATGTCAGCGAGAGCCTGGTTTCGCAAAAGCGAACACAGACAGGCTCCACCAACAGCTGAGTTAGGCGGATTGCAACAGGTACTTTTCAACGCCTGTCGGCGTTTTGCTGCTCGCTTCTTTTTTCGCGGTCGTTTGATGCTCGTTGATGTAGTTTGAAACCCGCGTCGCCTTCGCTTTCTTGGACTTGGCGTTGCCGGCTTCCAAGGCTTCGTCCGCCGGAATGAATTCGCCTTCCAGGCAAATCTCGGCCGGAACGCCGGCCTGGGCAAGTACCGCGGCACTGGCATCGTGTTGCCGTTTCAGGTATTCGGAGACACCGGTCAATACAAACTCACGCTTGACCGACTTCCTCTCCGAGATGTCGCTGACCGTTTGTGTGTGCTGCGCCAGATATTTTTCGACACCGCTGGTTTTGACTGGCGGACTGGGCAGCGCAAGCCGCTGTTTGATCAAATATTTTGCAACACCTGAATATGCCGGCTGGGTTTTGGCAAGCCGAGCCTGCACTTCCAGATAGTTGGCAACACCGCTGACGACCGGCTTTGCCGCATAGACGCGACTTTTCGCAAGATATCTGGCGACACCGCTTTGACGGGGCTTTAGGCTGTCACGCACGATTTGCTGCGCAATATATTTGGCAACCTTGCTGACAGCCGGTTTTTGGCTGTCCGTTTGTACTTTTTGCTGCAGATAACGTCCGACCCGCGTTTCGGCAGGCGCTTCATCGGTTTCGGCGGATTGCATCACTTCGGGGGCCGCTTGCGACCGCGCCTGAAGCGCCGCCGCTTTTTCGGCCGCAATGCGCGCTTCTTCCGCGCGATAGCGCTCAATCAATTTCTGCGCGTCGATCTTGCGTTGCAGCAAATCCTGCTCGGCCTGATACTTGGCCACGCCGGTCAATGCGGCGAGTTTCGCTTCCGCGATTTCCTGACGTGTGACATACCTGCCGACCGTCGTGCGCTTGGGCAGATAGTTTGTTTTGATGATTTGCTTCGCGACATATTTCGCCACGCCGCTGGCCGCCGTTTCGCTGTCGAAGCGCGCCAGATATTTGCTGACGCCGGTCACACGAATCACTGCGCGATCTTTGATCGACTGTGCGACGAGGTATTTGCCGACAGTGCTCATGGGCTGAGCGCCGCTCTTTTTCAGATACCTGGCGACACCGGACTCGACGGGTCGGGCGCTAAGGTAGCGCCCGACGCCGGTATTTGTCGCAACGACCGCTCCGGAAGCGCGCTGATCAATATCTCCGGAGCGAGCCAATGCTTGCGGTTGTTTGGTCTGTGTTTTGGATCGCTTACCGAAGGGATAGAATCCGTCGACCAAGCTGATCAAGTAAGCCTGATCCATCCATTACCCCCGGTCGCGCAGATATTTTTCGACACGGGAAGCCGGCTTTGCGGCAGCACCTTCGGAAGCGGGCTTCTGGCTGGACATATACTTGGCGACGCCGGTCAACGGCGCAGAAGCCGCAACGGATTTGACTTGTTGCTCCAGATATCTGGATACACCGGTACCGGCTTTACGACTCAGGTACTTCGCCACGCCGGTCGCGCCGCCCACAGCAGGGCGCGCGGAACCTGACGCCGCATGACCTTCCGGTTGCGCCTGTTTCTTGAAGAAGATCACGCCGACGAACGCCAGCACCGCCAAACCGATCAGATAGATGAAATTCGACTCCTCCTTTTTGGCTTCGGGCGCAGCGGCTGCGCTCTCGGCGGCAGCTTGCCCCGCGCCGGATGAAGGCGCCGATGGCGCGGCTGCGGAGTGTTTATAGCCGGGATCCGAATAAACAACCTTGGGTTGAAAGTCGGCCGCCGGATATTGCGAATCCGCCGGTTTCGCGCTGGATGGCGCGGCCGCGGACGCAGACGCGCCTTGATGCTTGTATTCGGTATCCTGATAAATCACTTTCGGCTTGAAATCGGACGCCGGATATTGCGATTCCGCACCTGCGACAGAGCTCGCCAACACTAAAGCCGCAAATGCACCGTTTGTTATATTTATAATTTTCACGTTGTTCACCCTAATGAGTCGTAGTATGTGGACCGAAAACCCGGGCAAGGCGATGTGCCTCCGCCCTGCCCGGCATTTCGTCAACTGACGGGATGATCGCCTCACCCCGTCTTTTTTCGATTAAAGTACAGCTTCCACGTGCTTGACGACATTCTCGACGGTGAAGCCAAACTCCTTGAAAAGCAGCCCCGCCGGCGCAGATTCACCGAAGTGATCAATGCCGACGATGCGACCGTTGCTGCCGACATACCGCCACCAACCGTCGGTGACGCCGGCCTCGACCGCAACCCGCTTGGTAACGGCCGCAGGCAATACCGATTCGCGATAATCCGCATCCTGCGCGTCGAAGATGTTCGTGGACGGCATCGAAACGACGCGAATCTTGTTGCCTTTCGCGCGGAGTTCGTCCGCCGCTTTTACCGCCAACTCGACTTCGGAGCCAGTCGCGATGATGATCGCATCCGGTTGACCTTCGCTGTCGCTCAGAATATAGCCGCCACGAGAAATCAATTGGATTTGCTCTTCGCTGCGCGGAATATGCGGCAGGTTTTGCCGTGAGAACACCAGCGTGGACGGACCGTCTTTACGTTCGATCGCCGCGCGCCAGGACACCGCCGTTTCGACCGCGTCGCAAGGACGCCAGACATGCATGGTCGGAATCAGCCGCAAGGTCGCGATTTGTTCGACCGGTTGGTGGGTCGGACCGTCTTCGCCCAGACCGATGGAGTCATGAGTGAACACGAAGATCGAGCGGATCTTCATCAAAGCGGCCATCCGCAATGCGTTACGCGCATATTCGGAGAACATCAGGAAGGTCGCGCCGAACGGAATCAGACCGCCATGCAGGGCAATACCGTTCATGATCGCGGACATCCCGAATTCGCGCACGCCGTAGTTCACATAGTTCGCTTCCGGCTTGTTCGCGCGCATCGGCTTGTAACCGGACCATTCGGTCATGTTCGAGCAGCCAAGGTCGGCCGAACCGCCGAAAATTTCCGGCAGCAATTTCGCATAGCCGTCGATCGATGCCAACGATGACAAACGGGTCGCGGTGGTTTTGGCTTGCGCGTTGACCGAAGCGACAAAGCTGTCCGCGTCGGCTTGCCAATTCGCAGGCAAGTCGCCGTTTATGACCCGACGTTCGAATTCGGCCGCCAGTTCGGGATAAGCCGCCTTATAGGCCGCGAACGCCTCGTTCCAGGCGTTCTCGGCCGCCGAGCCTTTCGCTTTCGCGTCCCAACCCGCATAGACATCGGCAGGCACTTCGAACGGACCGTGATCCCAGCCCAGGGCCGCCTTGGTCAGGTTGATTTCTTCTTCGCCCAATGGCGCGCCGTGGCAGGCATGGGTGCCGGCCTTGTTCGGCGCACCGAAACCGATCGTGGTCTTGCAGCAGATCAAGGTCGGCTTGTCGGTCATGACTTTCGCCAACTCGATCGCTTTATTGACCGCTTCCGCATCATGACCGTCGACATCGGCAATCACATGCCAGCCGTAGGCTTCGAAACGTTTCGGGGTATTGTCGGTAAACCAGCCATCGACGTGTCCGTCGATAGAGATACCGTTATCATCCCAGAAGGCGATCAGATTGCCGAGACCCAGGGTGCCCGCCAGCGAGCAGGCTTCATGGGAGATGCCTTCCATCAAGCAGCCGTCGCCCAGGAATACATAGGTCTTGTGATCGACAATTTTATGACCGTCTTTATTGAAATTCGCGGCCAGGGCCTTTTCGGCAATCGCCATACCGACCGCATTGGTAATGCCTTGACCCAGAGGACCGGTCGTGGTTTCAACACCCGGCGCATAGCCGTATTCAGGATGGCCTGGGGTTCTGGAGTGCAACTGACGGAACTGTTTCAGATCGTCGATCGATAAATCGTAACCGGTCAGGTGCAACAGGGAATAGATCAGCATTGAGCCGTGGCCATTGGACAGCACGAAGCGGTCGCGGTTTGGCCATTTTGGGTTGACCGGATTGTGGCGCATATGCTCGTTCCACAAAACCTCGGCAATGTCCGCCATACCCATTGGGGCGCCTGGATGACCCGAATTTGCTTTTTGCACAGCATCCATGCTCAAAGCGCGAATGGCGTTAGCTAATACACGGCGCGATGCCATAGTCTTCTCCTTCGTTGGTAAATGTATGTTGAGTTAATCGGCCTATTCAGCGTCAGTTGATTTCGTCGCCAAACCCATGAGAAAAGAACGGGCAGCCTAGGCCGCCCGTTCTTGGATTACGCTATTCTAGGTTAGCGTGCCTTTCTCTCATGATTTCTTCCGGGATGCCCTTCTCATGGATGAGATGAGAAATGGTCGCTTCGAGGAAGAACAGGGTCGACAGTTCGAAAACCGTGCCCATTGGCATGCCGACCACCTTGCCGTATTGTTCAGTCTGACCGATCTGGAACACCGCGTCGGCCATGTCGCCGATCGTCGAGCTGCTCTTTGCCGAAATCAGCACAATGTCCGCGCCGACTTTCTTTGCGCTTTTCGTAAATGCGATCAGCTGCTCGGTTTCGCCCGAACCCGAGATGATAATCAACAAGTCGCCGCTTTTGATACTGGGCGTGACAATCTCACCCACGACGCTGACATCGTAACCGGCATGCACCAGACGCATCGCAAAAAAATTGCCCACGAGCTTGGAACGGCCGGCGCCTGAAACAAATATACGCTTGGCGTTGTCAAGCATCCGGGTCAGCTTTTGATCGTAAGACGTATCGGTCGCCGACAGAATGCCCGCAATTTTGTCTATGATGAGTTGCTGATGCATTGTTATACAGCGTCAACCAGTTCGCGGATTTCACGCGCAGCGTCAGCTGGGGATGGAGCGCCGTAGATCGCGGCACCCACGACGATGATGTTCGCGCCGGCTCTGACGACGTCTTGTACGGTTGAAGCCTTGATACCGCCAGCGACAGAAATTCTGACGTTCAGACCCAATCTGGCGATGTCGCTCAGGTCGCCGAATGGCGTATGACCCGCTGCTTGAGCGTCCAGGCCGGTGTGTACGCCCATGATGTGAGCACCGGCTTCAGCGGTTGCGCGTGCGCAAGCCACTTTGTCGTCAACGTTGATCAGGTCGATTTGAGCTTCCGCGCCGTGCGCGTTAGCGGCTTTGATGACGCCTTTGCAGGTCGCCAGACCCGATACGCCCAGAACGGTGCAGATGTCAGCGCCCGCCGCATAGAAAGGCGTCGCTTCGTATTCGCCAGCGTCCATCGTTTTCAGGTCAACCAGGATCAGTTTGTCCGGGAATCTGGCGCGCAGATCTTTAACCAGGTTAACACCGTTGTGCTTGATGCAAGGAGTGCCGATTTCGAAAATATCAACGTGTGGCGCGACGGTTTCAGCCAGTGCGATCGTTGCGTTGTAATCCAGAGAATCTAATGCGATTTGAATTAATGGTTTTGCCATGATATTGCTCCAATGGTTTGTTATTGTAGTTAGGTGATTACCTGTTTAATGCGAACGCTACTGTAAATTAGAAAGGGGAGTCATGTCAATGATCCGTGCCGAATACAGTAACGACGCTGGCTGCAGGTCGTTCCAGGCGGTTTAAAAAGAATCCTGTTTTCAGTCGGTTATCGGCTAATTTTTGCCAATTTTGCCAAGTTTCGCCGGGGTTCCTTGCATGATCCCCGCACGATCAAAACCACGCTGTTTTGCCCTGTTGCCGTTGCCTAAACAGGCCTTGAATCAATGGGTAACACCAGCATCTATGGCGCTTTAGACTCGCCCTCTCCCCCGCCACCCGCCAGCCACCTGCTTTCGCCGTCAACAGACTGGACAAGCGCCCGAATCTTATGCCAAGCTGTTGCGATTCAAGGCCTGACGCCTACTAACTAAACATTGCCTTGAGTAATTCATTCCCCGCAGCACCGACTAGCCGGGGAGCAAACCGGCGGAGCATCGCAAACGGCTCCGCGCCCTGTTCGTGAAGAGAAATAATGACATGGAATCTTTCAACAACATCCGCGCGATGATCATCGACATGGACGGGGTGCTTTGGCACGGAACCGTGCCTCAGCCCGGCCTGTGCGAGTTTTTCGAAACCCTACGCGACCTCCGAATCCACTTCATCCTGGCGACCAACAATGCCAGCCAGACGCAGGACCAATATGTAACTAAACTCGCCGGCATGGGCGTGACCGTCTCCCGGGATGAAGTATTGACGTCGGGCATGGCGACCGCGCTGTATCTCGCCGAACACACCGACCCGGCTTCGACCCGCGTGTTCGTGGTCGGCGAGGACGGCGCCCTGGGGCCCCTCCGCGAACAAGGCTTTACCCTGACCGGCCTATACGAACTCAAAACCGAAAAAAACCCCGATGCGCAAGGCGCGGACATCGTCGTCTGCGGCAAGGACTCGACATTGAGCTGGGCCAAGCTCGCGACCGCAACCCTGAACATCCGGGCCGGCGCCCAGTTCGTCGCCACCAATGCCGACACGACCCTGCCGACCGAATACGGGGTCACCCACGGCAACGGCGCGATCCTGGCCGCGCTGACCGTGGCGACCGGCGTCTCTCCGATGGTGATCGGCAAACCGGAGCCGATCATGTACCGGCAGGCGATGAAACTATTGGATGCCGCCCCCTCCGAAACGATCGCGATCGGCGACCGCCTCGAAACCGATATTCTCGGCGCGGTGCGCACCGGCATTCGCAGCCTGATGGTACTGACCGGCATATCGAGCGAAGAGGACCTGCGCACCTGCGATTATCAACCGACCTGGCTGATGCCGGACATCATCGCCGTGACCGACGCCCTGCGCCGCCAAGCCACCTAACCGCCGGAGCCACAACCATGAAAAAATTCATCAACACCATCGACAGCCTGCTCGAAGACAGCCTGAAGGGTTTTGCGCAAGCGCATGCGGACATCGTCGAACTGAACCTAGCGCCGCACTTCATCAACCGCGCCCATCCTGGTAGTCCCGGCAAGGTCACGCTGATTTCGGGCGGCGGCTCGGGCCACGAACCGCTGCACAGCGGCTTCGTGGGACTCGGCATGCTCGATGCGGCCTGCCCAGGGCAAATCTTCACCTCGCCGACGCCGGATCAAATGCTGGCCGCGGCCGCGGCGGTCGCTCAGGGCGGCGGCGTATTGTTCATCGTGAAAAATTATGCCGGCGACGTGATGAATTTCGAAATCGCGGCCGAAATGCTCGAAACCCCGAATGCGACCGTGCTGGTCAACGACGACGTGTCGCTGCCCAAGACGCACAGCATCGGGCGGCGCGGCGTTGCCGGCACCCTGATCGTCGAGAAAATGGTCGGCGCTGCCGCCGAAGCGGGCGCGGACCTCGCGGCCTGCAAGGCGCTCGGCGACCGCATCAACCAATCCACAGCCTCGATCGGCGTCGCCTTGACCAGCTGCACGGTGCCCGCGCTCGGCAAGCCGACCTTCGAGCTGGGCGATCAGGAAATGGAAATGGGCGTCGGCATCCACGGCGAGCGCGGCCGCGAAACGCTGCCCTTAGCCAGCGCCAGCGAAATTGTCGAGCACCTGACCCGGGCGATCGATGAGGAACTGCAACCGCAACCAGGCCAGGCCGTCTTGCTGCATGTGAACGGCTTCGGCGCCACGCCACTGCTCGAATTGCACCTGATCTATCATCTGGCCGCCGAGTACTGGGAAAAACGCGGCGTCGTGATTGCCCGCTCGCTGGTCGGCAATTTCACGACCTCGTTGGACATGGCCGGCGCTTCGCTGACCCTGACCTTGCTCGACGAGGAACTGATTCGGCTCTGGGACGCGCCGGTCAATACCGCCGCCTTACGTTGGGGCATCTGAAGAGGCGATCACTGCCGCGATCGCCGCGATCATCAACTGCGCGGTCTTCGCGCCGGCATCGATGTGCCCGAGGCTGCGCTCGCCGAGGAAAGACGCCCTGCCCTTGGTTGCGAGCATGTTGCGGGTCGCCTCGACACCCGCCTCGGCGGCGCCGGTGACGCCGGCCAGCAGTTCCTGCGACGAGGCCGCCGCGTCCGCCGATTTTTGCAGACTTTGCGCCGCCGGAATCAGCACGTCGAGCATCGTCTTCTCACCCGCATCGGCCTTGCCGCGCAGCTTGACCGACTCGACGCCCTGCGCGAACGCGGACGCAAAGGCTGGCAAGTCGACCGTCTTATCGCGCAGCGCCTTGCTGACCGTCACGAACAAGGTGCCGTAGAGCGAGCCTGAGGCGCCGCCGACCGTCGACATCAGGGTCATGCCGATTTTCTGCAACGCGGCCGCCCAATCCAGTTGCGCGATCTCCGCGCCTTGCGCCTGCAAGGCATGGATGCCGCGCCGCAGATTGACCACATGATCGCCGTCGCCGATCGCCTGATCGAGTTGGGTAACCGCCTCGGCGTTTTTTTCGATCACCTCGGCGATCGCCTGGATGATGCGGGGCAAAATTTCGGGACTGATCGGCATGGTGGGCCTCCATGATCAAAAACGGCAAAGGATTGGGTTTTTCGATTAGAATAACGCGCATTTTGCTGAGCTGTCCACACCTAAGACCCATGACAAAACCGCTGCTTGAAGTCGATGTGCTCTGTATCGGCCATGCCTCCTACGATCTGGTGTTCTCGGTCGATCATCATCCGGCCGAAGACGAAAAAACCTTCGCGACCGGCTTCATCGATTGCGGCGGCGGGCCGGCCGCGAATGCGGCGATGATGGTCGCCAATCTCGGCTTCCGGTCCGCCTTCGCCGGCTACCTCGGCGCCGATGTCTACGGCGACAAACACTGGCAGGAACTGAACGCGCACGGCGTCGACACCGGATTGACCCTGCGCGGCCCCGCGCCGACGCCGATCTCGGCGGTACTGGTCAAGCCCGACGGCAAGCGGGCGCTGGTCAATTACAAGATCGGCACCCATCCCTTGCCCGCCGGTGCGCTTGATTTCAGCGGCATCAACCCCAAAGTGGTGCTGTTCGACGGCCACGAGCCGCTGGTTTCCGTGGCCTATTGCCCTCAGCTTCGCGCGCAAAAGATACCGACCGTGCTCGATGCCGGGTCTTTGCATGAAGGCACGCAGGCCCTGATGACTCAGGTCGATTATCTGGTTTGCTCGGAAAAATTCGCCGTGCAGGTCGCGGGCTCGGTTGAAAGCGCGCTCGCTCGATTGGCCCAGGCCGCGCCGAATGTCGTGATCACGCTCAGCGAAAAAGGCCTGTGCTGGCGCCGAGGCGACGAACAGGGCTTCATGCCGGCCTTCGAGGTCGCCGATGTCGACTCGACCGGCGCCGGCGATGCCTTTCACGGCGCCTTTGCGGCGGCGGTGTCGCAGCGGATGGCTTGGCAGGATGTCTTGCGCTATGCCAGCGCGGCCGGCGCCTTGTGCTGCACAAAGATGGGCGCGCGCCCGGGCCTGCCGACGCGGGAAGAACACCGCCGCCTGTTCGAGCAAGGCCGTTTATAGCCCTGTTCGGATGAACCTTAAAACCGCAGTGAGTCCACGAAAAGCACGAAAGACACGAAATAAATCAAGGTGGTAGATCGCGTGATTCGATCACCCGGAGGGTGTCGCTTTTCTAAGCAATACCCTTCTGAATTTTTTCGTGATTTAGGTGTGTTTTGTGGATCAACTGATTTTTCTAGGATGAACGCTTTTCCAAATTCAACATAATCAACTTCGCAATCTATGAAAGACAGAAACAGACGCCAGGGCCTGATCGTGGTCAACACCGGCGCCGGCAAAGGCAAGTCGTCCAGCGCCTTCGGCATGGCGTTTCGCGCCGCCGGCTGGGGCATGAAAGTTTGCGTGATCCAGTTCATCAAAGGCCAATGGCAAACCGGCGAGCAAAAAGCCGCCCAACATTTCGACAACATCGAATGGCATGCGCTCGGCGACGGCTTCACCTGGGACACCAAGAATCCCGAACAGGACATTAAAACCAGCCGCGAGATTTGGGAACTCAGCAAACAGAAAATCATGTCCGAAGCCTTCGACGTGGTCGTGCTGGACGAGATCAATTACTGCTGCGGTTACCACTGGATCAGCGGCCAGGAAATCGCCGACTTCATCGCAGAGCACCGGCCGCGCTGGATGCATCTGATCCTGACCGGACGCAACGCGGCGCCCGAGGTGATCGAGATCGCCGACACGGTCACCGAAATGACGATGATCAAGCATGCCTATCAACGCGGCATCAAGGCGGAACAAGGGATAGAATTTTAAGTCTCATTTTCGTGATTCGGCACTTTACATTGCCGGGAGCGCCTAATTCGCTTAGAATTCGTAAGGAAGTTGGCCGGGAAACCGGAGCGAGTGTAACTGCGACAAACCATTAATAACAACAATCAGAGGTACCAAAATGAGTGAAGAGACAGAAGATACCAAGATGAGTGAGAATACCAAGCTGATGTGGGCCATCATCGGCGTTTTCGTGGTCGGCTTCATCGTCGTCGGCGTCAGCAAGCAGGAATCGCCACAGCAGGTCGAAGCGCAGTCGATGCTCAGAAACTATGTCGCGATCCAGCAAATGGCCAACCAAAAATGCCCGGCCGCGATCCTGAAAGAAACCGGTGAAGAAGTGTTCTTCCCTGCCGAAGACCCTCAAACCGACAAGGAAACCTATATCACCCTGAAATGGAAGGGCGAGAAAAAATTCAAGGAAGCCACCTGTACCTTGCACGGCTCGCTGGGCGGCATCTCCGAATTGGTCATCGACGGCAAGACCGTTATCAAAAAGAAGATCTAAACGATCGTTTTGTGAGTTTCGGAGCCATGCAGCGCATGGCTCCAGTCTCTCTTTCAGTCCAGCAAATGCCTGGGCATGTCGTCCTTCAATGCCACGCCCGACAGCCCCCGCTGCAGGGCTTCATAACTCAAATAAGCCAGCTTCGCCGCGGCCGCCTGATAGGACAATCCCTCCGGCGGACGGACATTCGAGATGCAGTTGCGCTCCGCATCGGTCCTGCCGACTTGCGGCGCGTAAGTCAGATAGATGCCCAGGCTGTCGGCCGCGCTCAAGCCAGGACGCTCGCCGACCACGATCACCGACAGGCGCGCGTTCGCCAAGGCGCCGATTTGATCCGCCAGCGCGACCCGCGCATTCGGCACCAAACAGACCGGCCCGCAGCGCAGGGAAATGTCCTGATAAACCGCAACGATAGCCCTGAGCAGCGCCAGGCCATGGCGTTCGACCGCGATCGAGGACAGGCCATTACTGAGAATCAACGCCACATCGGCCTCAGGTTGTTGACGCGTGAGCAACGCCTGCCGGCTGGCCTCGTCGAGATGCCGACCCAGATCAGGCCTTTGCAGATACTGCACCCTGTCCGCAACCGGCGTCGAGAGACATAAGGGCTCCAGGCCGATCCGCGCGACCTCTTGCGCAAAGCGCTCGATGTCCCAGGGCTGATGAATCGCATCCCGCGCCAAGGCATGCGCGAGTTCAAAATCGAGTGATGCCGCCGTTGGCAGGCCGCAGCCGGCATGGCCTTGCGCGATCCTGGCCTGAGTGAAACGACGCAGTCTGTGCCAGGGATCATTCATGCGCTCAGCTCCGGAAGTCCGCCGAAATCGCTCAGCAAGCGCGTGGCCTGACGACCGCCCGCCAATCGGTTGCGTTCATCGAAAATGCCCATCGCCTGCAACCAGGCCTCGAACTCGGGCGCGGGCCGGAGCCCCAACACCTCGCGCAGATAGAGCGCGTCATGGAACGAGGTGCTTTGATAGGCCAGCATGATGTCGTCCGCGCCCGGAATGCCCATGATGTAATTGCAGCCGGCGACGCCGAGCAAGGTCAACAAAGTGTCCATGTCGTTCTGGTCCGCCTCGGCGTGATTGGTATAACAGATGTCGCAGCCCATCGGCAGGCCGAGCAGCTTACCGCAAAAATGGTCTTCGAGCCCGGCGCGGATGATCTGCTTGCCGTCATACAGATACTCGGGACCGATGAAACCGACGACCGTATTGACCAGCAGCGGCGAAAACTCGCGCGCGACCGCATAGGCCCGCGCCTCGCAGGTTTGCGCATCGACGCCGTGATGCGCGTTTGCGGACAAGGCACTGCCCTGCCCGGTTTCGAAATACATCAGCTGGTTGCCGAGGCGGCCCCGCCCTAACGCTTCGGCCATCGCCTTGGCTTCGCGCAAGAGGGAAAGATCGATGCCGAAACTGCGGTTCGCCGCCTCGGTGCCAGCGATCGACTGAAACACCAGATCGACCGGCGCACCTCGCCGCATCAGTTCGATACTGGTCGTCACATGCGCGAGTACGCAGGATTGCGTCGGTATGTCGTAGCGGCCGATGATGTCATCGAGCAAATTCAACAAGGTATGCACGTTCTGCAGGTTGTCGGTCGCCGGATTGATGCCGATCACCGCATCGCCGCTGCCATAGAGCAGACCGTCCAGAATCGAGGCCGCGATCCCCTGCGGATCGTCGGTCGGATGATTCGGCTGCAGGCGCGTGGAGAGCCTGCCCGGCAAGCCCAAGGTATTCCGAAACCGGGTCACGACCCGGCAGCGGCGCGCGACCGCGATCAAGTCCTGATTGCGCATGATCTTGCTGACCGCGGCGACCATTTCCGGCATCAAGCCCGGCGCCAGCGCCGCCAGATCGCCCTTGCCCGCCAGCAGCCAATCGCGAAATTCGCCGACCGTCAGCGCCGCGATCGGCGCGAATGCGGCCGCATCGTGCCGCTCCAGAATCAGCCGCGAGACTTCATCCTGCTCGGGCGCGATCAACGGTTCTTCAATGAAACGCCGCAAAGACACATCGGCCAACAACCGCTGCGCGACCGCGCGCTCGACCTCGGTCTCCGCCGCCAGCCCCGCCAGCGCGTCCGCCGAGCGCGGCGGCGACGCCTTCGCCAACAGCTCCCGAAGGTTCCGGAACTGAAATGATTTGCCTTGCACGGTCGCGGAATAATTCATACGGTAAGGCCTCGATGCGGCGCCCTGGGCGATCAAAAAATGGCTCAGAATAGGGCAAGCCGATGACAATGCCGTGACAACACAATACGCGCCAAAATCCCCGCCCGCATCCCGCCCTGTCACGAAACCCTTTTATGCATTTGAGCATTTCGTTGCTATATTGGCAATAGAAGTTCCCCAGGCCGGGCTTTCGCCATCACTTGACCTCATTGCCCATGAAAAACGTATCCTATCCACTTTTGCCAAGCCTCTGGATCATGCTGATCCTGTGCCTATCCGCCTGTACGCCGCGCCTGCCGCCCATGGAAACGCAAGAGAGCGCCGCCGACGTGCTGATCGTCGGCGCCGGCCTCGCGGGACTGAGTTCGGCCTACCATCTGCAGAAAGCCGGCAAAACGGCCCTGATACTCGAAATGACGCCCCACATCGGCGGCCGCATCCGCACCGCCCACTATCCCGATCGGGCCCATGCCGAAGTCGGGCTGGCAGAGTTTTGGGCCAACAACCCAGCACTCGACATCTTCCGTGAACTCGACCTTCCGCTCGAAACCGCCTACACCAGCTTTTCAAGTTTCCGTTACCAGGGCAAGATCCATCCTTTCACGCATGACACCAATATGGAGTTCCTGGAAGCGTTCATCGGCAAGGACGAAATGCCGGCCTACCGGGCCTGGGATCAAAACATGGCTGCGTTGTATCGGCAGCTAGACCATCGCCCACTCCCCCCCGAGCTCGCCGCCTTGCAGGACATCTCGTTCGCCGACTGGATCAGGCAAACGAGCGGCCTGCCACCCAAGGCCCAGGAATTTGTGCGCCTCGAAACCGAGCCGGAGTTCGCGACCTCCTGGGAAAAAATCAGCGCGCTCGACGGCATCGCCGAATGGCACATCTTCTCGGGACAAGGCACACAGCCCTATCATGTGATCGGCGGCAACCAACTCGCCGCGGAAAAAATCGCCGATGCGATCGGACATGATCATATCCGCCTGAATCAACTGGTCACGCACATAAAATCGACCGCTTCCGGCGTCGAAGTCACCGCGACCGACCTCGGTACCTACGCACAAAAGGTTTACCGCGCCGATTATGTGATTACCGCGATCCCTTTGTTCAGGCTCAACGACATTCAGTTCGATCCGCCGCTGTCGGAAGAACGCCAGGAAGCGATACGGACTCAGGGCGGCGGCGCCTACTTTACCGCCCACCTCAGAGTCGACCGCAAGGCGAGTCGCTACTGGACGCAAGGCGGCGAAAGCATCCTGCCGATCCTGACCGACGGTCCCTTGGGCGTAATTTACGAAGGCCATGCCGAGGCCGGCAAGGATGCGCTGCTGAACTTGCTGGTGAGCGGCGCCTATGCGGAGCGTTTCAACTCGCGGATCGGCAGCCCCGACGAGATACGTGAAATGCTGCTCGCGGCGCTCGACCAACAGTGGCCAGGTTTCAGCCCCGCGGTCAAACAAATGACCTTCTACCGCTACCATCCGCGCGCGATCGCCTCCTGGCCGCTCGGCCGGTCGCGCTTCGACCCGCTCTCCGATGCGCTCAGAACGCCGCAGGGGCGCATCTATTTTGCCGGCGATTTTACCGAAGACACGCATTCGAACGGCGCCGCGCACTCGGCCTTTCGTGCCGTGAAGGAGATTTTGCGGCGACCTTGAAGGCCGAAATCGGCGATGCGGTAGCGCCAGGGTTGTCACTTGCGTCCGCAGCATCGCCCCAAGCGGCGCATCCTAAACTATTTGAGAAAATCATCCGTTATCGGAGACAGATCGACACAAAACAGCCGATCCTGCAGGATTGTGTGCATTGGTATTTGTACGGATTGTACACCGAGTTAAGGGGTGCTACTTTTATAAAAAATTATAGAAATATTAAATGAGACAACCCCCATTAACGATCCGCTCGTGAGAGGTCGTGGGTGTATTTAATTTTCTAGCAATTATTGGCAACCCTCTCCACTGCTTACAATAAGGATCCATTTTATGAACATCATCAAAGATACCGCATTAATTTTATCACTGGCTTTGTGCTTAGGCTCAATCAGCATTATCACTTATGCGGAAGAAAGCGGTAAAAGTTCAGCACACAGCCCGAATCAAGCCATCATGCATATTGAAAAGGCTAAAGTCGAGATCATGCATTCCGATTTCGTACCGCCCAGCGAGCATTTAAAAGCGGCGCGCACGGAATCAGAAAAAGTGACGGGGAATCCTGACGTCGTCAAACAAGCCACCGAAAGCCTCATTCAGGCGCAAATCAAAATAAAAGAGGGGGATATGAAAGGCGCGACCGATGCGATGAACAAGGCGTTGGAACTGTATCGATCGCTCAAATCGGAATAGTCGATAGACGTCGTTAGCGGCCATCCAAACTAACACAAATGCTGAGGGCGCGTTCCGGCGCCGGGCCGTCTTCGGCCCCATGCGCTACGCTAACGCCTACATCCATGTAGGCGCCCCCGCCTCCCCGGCGGGTCTTGCTGCATTGCTGCTAAACGATAGGGGAAAACAATCGAGACGTTACAGGTAAACGACTCTCGGCTTGCCCTCGCCCGCGATCAATCTTCCAATCGAATACCCCGTCTCGCCCAAAGCGGTCAGCGTGTCCAGCGTCGCCTGTTCGTCTTCCGCCGCGACACAAACAATCATGCCAATGCCGCAATTAAAGGTCGTCAGCATGTCCGCGTCGGCGACATTGCCCTGCGCTTGCAGCCATTTGAATACCGGCGGCATTTGCCAAGCCGACAGATCGATCTCGGCATGGATGCCGTCCAGCAGCACGCGCGGCAGATTTTCGGTGATACCGCCGCCGGTGATGTGCGCCAGCGCATGCACGTCGATCTTGGCGAGCAGCGCGAGCAGCGGCTTCACATAAATCCGCGTCGGCGCGAGCAGGGTTTCGCCAAGGCTTCTGCCCTCGAACGGCGCGTCCAGTTTGGCGCCGCTGACTTCGAGAATCTTGCGGATCAGTGAATAGCCGTTCGAATGAGGACCGGAGGAGGCGATGCCGATCAGCTTGTCACCGGCCTTGACCTTGCTTCCATCCAACGCCTTGCTTTTTTCGACGATGCCGACACAAAAGCCGGCCAGATCGTATTCGCCGTCCGCGTACATGCCCGGCATTTCGGCCGTCTCGCCGCCGACCAAGGCCGCGCCGGCCTGTTCGCAGCCCTTGCCGATGCCTTCGATCACCGCCGCGGCGGTATCGACGTCGAGCCGTCCGGTCGCGAAATAATCGAGAAAAAACAAAGGCTCGGCGCCCTGCACGATGATGTCGTTC
>Ga0207968_100145_pt1 | contig 31438 bp, 38 predicted proteins | sample LakWasMet21_HOW5_2_FD_183867 | JGI IMG/M metagenome (GOLD analysis project Ga0207968, IMG submission 183867) | Freshwater sediment methanotrophic microbial communities from Lake Washington under simulated oxygen tension - Sediment Metagenome... | ecosystem: Environmental > Aquatic > Freshwater >...
AAGGGCTACAAGACTAGAAAAAACAAGCGGACTGACAATATGATCGTCAGACGCCGTAAGCAAAAATAGTGAGGAATTAGCGTGCCACGTTCAATTAAGAAAGGTCCTTTTGTTGATCACCACCTGATTAAGAAGGTGGAAGATGCGGTAAGCAGCAATAATCGGAAACCAATTAAAACCTGGTCCAGACGATCGATGATTGTGCCCGACATGTTGGGTCTGACCATTGCGGTCCATAATGGGCGCCTTCATGTTCCGGTTCTCGTTTCCGAGAATATGATCGGTCACAAGCTTGGCGAATTTGCCCCAACTCGAACATACAAAGGCCATGTGGCCGACAAGAAATCCAAATAGGTGAGAGATGGAAACCAGTGCAAAATTGAGTAATGCGCCGCTGTCGGCGCAAAAAGCCCGGCTCGTTGGCGATCAAATCCGCGGGTTGCCGGTTGATCAGGCCTTGAACGTATTGAAATTCAGCTCCAAGAAGGGCGCGGCGATCATCAAAAAAGTGCTCGAATCCGCGATCGCGAATGCTGAAAACAATGACAGCGCCGATATAGATGACTTGAAAGTGTCTACCGTTTATGTTGATGAAGGGGTGACCTTGAAAAGATTTAAGGCAAGAGCTAAAGGACGTGCGAACCATATCCTGAAAAGAACCTGCCATATCACAGTTAAAGTCGCAGAGAACGCGTAGGGGTAGATAATGGGTCAAAAAGTACATCCAGTCGGCATTCGCCTGGGCATCGTGAAGGACTGGAATTCCAGATGGTTTGCCAATAATCAGGATTATTCGGTTTTCCTGTATCAGGATCTGCAGGTCAGGGACTATATCAAAAAGAAATTGGCGCATGCGTCGGTCAGCCGGATTCAAATCAACCGTCCGGCCAACAATGCGCATATCACGATTCATACCGCGCGTCCGGGTATCGTGATCGGCAAGAAAGGCGAAGACATCGAAGTGTTGAAACAGGAAGTTTCAAAGATGATGGGCATTCCCGTCCAGGTCAACGTCGAAGAAATCAGAAAGCCTGAACTCGACGCGCAACTGGTCGCGGAAGGCGTCGCGCAGCAGCTCGAAAAACGGATCATGTATCGCCGCGCAATGAAACGCGCCGTGACCAACACGATGCGTCTGGGCGCCGAAGGCATCAAGATCAACGTCGGCGGCCGTCTGAACGGTGCCGAAATCGCGCGCAGCGAGTGGTACCGCGAAGGTCGCGTGCCGCTGCATACCCTGCGGGCGGACATCGATTACGCGACGGCGGAAGCGAAAACCACTTATGGCGTGATCGGCATCAAGGTCTGGATCTTCAAGGGCGAAGTATTCGACATGGATGCGCACCAGGCTGCGCTTAATTCCGAAACCAAGAAATAATAGTTGAAGGGACAGAGACATGCTTCAACCGAAAAGAACTAAATTCCGTAAGCAGCACAAAGGCAGAAACAACGGCGTTGCTGTGCGTGGATCATCCGTCAGCTTCGGCGACTTCGGCTTAAAGTCGGTCACCCGCGGCCGCTTGACCGCGCGCCAGATCGAAGCTGGCCGTCGTGCGATCACCCGTCACGTCAAGCGGGGCGGAAAAATCTGGATCCGGATCTTCCCGGATAAGCCGATTACGAAAAAACCTTTAGAAGTTCGTATGGGAAAAGGTAAAGGTAGTGTAGAATACTGGGTTGCTCAAGTCAGACCCGGTATGATGCTCTATGAAATTCAAGGCGTGAGCGAAGAACTGGCACGGGAAGCATTTACCCTGGCGGCGGCGAAACTTCCCTTGAAAACACTGTTTACCGCGCGGACGATAATGTAATGAAAGCAACAGAATTACGCCAAAAAACCAAAGACGAATTGAATTCGTTACTGCTCGATTTGGCGCGCGAGCGTTTTAATTTAAGAATGCAAAAAAGCACCGGTCAATTGGCCAAGCCGTCCGAACCGAAACGCGTTCGCCGCGAAATGGCACGGATTCAGACCGTATTGAACGAAAAAGCAGGCGCATAAGCATGAGCGAAAATCAAACCAAAGTTCGGACGATCACCGGACGTGTCGTCAGCAACAAGATGGACAAAACCATTACCGTTCTGGTTGAGCGGGTTGTGAAGCATCCGGTTTACGGCAAGTACATCAAAAGATCGACCAAGATGATGGCGCATGATGAAAACAACGTGTGCCAGGAAGGCGACGTCGTATCGATTACTTCATGCCGGCCACTGTCAAGACATAAAACCTTCAAACTGGTAGAAGTGTTAGAAAGTGCTAGCAAGTAAGTAGCACACACCTTATTTGAAAAAACTGGGAATTTATCATGATTCAGATGCAAACTAACCTTGACGTCGCCGACAACAGCGGCGCAAAAAAGGTCATGTGTATCAAAGTACTCGGCGGTTCGCACCGACGCTATGCGAATATTGGCGATATTATCAAAGTCAGTATTAAAGATGCGATCCCGCGCGGCCGGGTAAAAAAAGGCGAGGTTTACAACGCGCTGGTCGTCAGAACCTGCAAAGGCGTGCGACGGCCCGATGGTTCGGTCATTCGCTTCGACGACAATGCCGCCGTCATCCTGAACAACAACTTGCAACCGTTGGGCACTCGTATCTTCGGACCGGTGACCCGCGAACTGAGAGGTGAGAAATTCATGAAGATCATCTCGCTGGCTCCTGAAGTGTTATAAGGTAGGGTTTGACGATGCAAAAAATTAAAAAAGGCGATGACGTCATCGTTCGTACCGGTAAAGACAAGGGTAAGAGCGGTCGCGTAACCAAGATTCTGAAAGATGATAAAGTCCTGGTTGAAGGCATCAACCAAGTCAAAAAGAGTCAAAAGCCAAATCCGAATGCGGGCGTAACGGGCGGGATTGTCACCAAAGACATGCCGATCCATATCTCGAACATCGGACTATATAACCCTGCGACCAAAAAAGCGGATCGCGTCGGCATCAAGGTCTTGGATAATGGCAAGAAAGTCAGATATTTCAAGTCCACGAACGAAGTTGTTGATGCGTAAGGTGACATATCATGGCTAGACTACAAACAGAATACAAAGAAAGAATTTTGCCCGCGCTGATGCAGCAATTCGGCTACAAGTCGATCATGCAGGCGCCGCGCATTACCAAAATCACCTTGAACATGGGTGTCGGCGAAGCGATTGCGGACAAGAAAATCCTGCAAGCCGCGGTGGCCGATATGGAAAAGATCGCCGGTCAAAAAGCGGTGATTACGTTGGCAAGAAAATCGATCGCGGGTTTCAAGATTCGTGACGATATGCCGATCGGCTGCAAGGTTACCTTGCGCAGCGACAGAATGTATGAGTTCTTGGATCGTTTAATCAATATCGCGATTCCGCGTATCCGTGACTTCAGAGGCTTGAACGCGAAAAGTTTCGACGGCCGCGGTAACTATTCAATGGGTGTGAAAGAGCAAATCATCTTCCCTGAGATAGATTACGACAAAATCGATATGCTGCGTGGGATGGACATTACCATCACGACCACCGCCCGGACCAATGAAGAAGGCCTGGCGCTGCTGAAGCAGTTCAACTTTCCATTTAAGAATTAAGGCGATATTGGTATGGCGAAGAAGTCAATGATAGCGCGCGAAGACAAGCGTAAAAAACTGGCGCAAAAATACAGCGCAAAACGCAAGTCTTTGAAAGAAGCGATCAGAAATCCAAATTCTACGTTTGAAGAAAAAGAAGCGGCAGTGCTGCAACTGCAAAAGCTGCCTAGAGACTCCAGTATCTCTCGGGTGCGCAACCGTTGCAATCTGACGGGGCGCCCACATGGTTATTACCGTAAGTTTGGTCTCTCAAGAAACAAATTGAGAGAAGCTACGATGCGCGGTGACGTACCTGGCCTGGTTAAGGCCAGCTGGTAACGCGGCCGGATCATGTTTGGAGATTATAAATGAGTATGACAGACCCAATTGCAGATATGCTGACCCGGATCAGAAACGGGCAAGCAGCTGGCAAAAAATTAGTTAAGCAACCCTCTTCGAAACTGAAAGTCGCGATCGCGAAAGTGTTGAAGGAAGAAGGCTATATCACCGATTACAGCACCGAGACCGTCGGCAGTCACAGCGAGATGACGATCGTGTTGAAATACTACAGGGGCGCGCCTGTAATCGAAAATATCAAAAGAGTTAGCAGACCCGGTTTGCGCATCTATAAGTCCAAAGATGAACTGCCGAAAGTTCTTGGCGGCTTGGGTATTGCTATTGTATCAACATCCAATGGTGTAATGACTGATCGAGCTGCGCGTGCAATTGGCCATGGCGGTGAAGTGATTTGTACCGTTTGCTAATGTAGGCCTGATATGTCAAGAATTGCAAAAGCCCCCGTGACGATTCCACAAGGCGTGGACGTCAAACTCGATGGAAACAACCTGACCGTCAAAGGAAGCAAGGGTCAGTTGTCCTATAACTTTAATTCCGCAATCGGCGTGAACGTTGACGACAAGACCATTCAAATGGAATGGAATCGTGACGACAAGATCGCGACAGCGCAAGCGGGAACCGCGCGTGCATTGATCAACAACATGGTCGTTGGCGTCTCCGCCGGCTATGAAAAGAAATTGTCGCTGGTCGGTGTCGGTTACAGAGCGCAAGCCAAAGGTAATATTTTGAGCCTGGCGCTGGGTTACTCGCATCCGATCGACTTTGAAGTGCCAAATGGGATTACCGTTGAAACACCCAGTCAGACCGATATTTTGGTCAAGGGCAACGACAAGCAGTTGGTCGGTGAAGTGTCGGCAAAGATCAGAGCTTATCGTCCGCCCGAGCCCTATAAAGGCAAAGGCGTGCGTTACGCCGACGAAAATGTCGCCAGAAAAGAAGCTAAGAAGAAGTAAGGTAGCGTGATGGAAAAGAAGAATAGTCGAATCAAGCGCGCATTGAAACTGCGCAGCAAAATCAAGAGACTCGGCGTAACCCGCCTGTCGATTCATAAAACATCACAGCATATCTACGCCCAGATTATCAGCGGTGACGGCAACCAAACCTTGGCCAGCGCCTCGACCAATCAGGCGGCGATCAAGGCCGCCGTCGGCGGCACCAGCAATGTGAAGGCTGCCGCCGAAGTCGGTAAGGCGATCGCTGAACGTGCGCTTGCGGCCGGTATTACCGAGGTCGCATTCGATCGTTCTGGTTTTAAGTATCATGGCCGTGTGAAGGCGCTTGCTGATGCGGCGCGTGAAGCTGGTTTGAAATTTTAGGGGAAAACAATGGCAGCAGCACCTCAACAAGGCAGCACAGACGGCCTGCAGGAAAAACTGGTTTCGGTCAGACGCGTTGCAAAAGTCGTTAAAGGCGGACGGGTATTCGGTTTCACCGCGTTGACCGTGGTTGGCGATGGCGAAGGCCGCGTCGGTTATGGCGTCAGCAAGGCGCGTGAAGTTCCGATCGCAATCCAAAAATCATTGGAGCAGGCACGCAAAAACATGCGTAAAGTTCCCTTGAAAGGCGATACCTTGCAGTATGCGATTTCGAACACGACCGGCGCCGCGAAGGTTTACATGCAACCGGCTTCCGAAGGTACCGGTATCATTGCCGGCGGCGCGATGCGTGCGGTATTCGAAGTCGTCGGCGTCCATAACGTCTTGGCGAAATGCATCGGCACCAACAATCCGATCAACGTGGTTAGAGCAACCATCAATGGTCTGACCTCGATGCATAATCCGAATCACATCGCCGCGAAACGTGGCTTGTCGATTGAAAAGATTTTAGGACAATAACGATGGCCAGTAACACACTTAGCGTCACGATGATCAAGAGCAAGCACGGACGTTTGCCAAACCATCAGGCGTGTCTGAAAGGATTGGGGCTCAGCAAAATCAATCAAACGGTTGAAGTGCTAAATACCCCTGAAAATAAAGGCATGATCAATAAAATCGCTTACATGTTGAAAGTCGAGGAGCGGTAATGTTTTTGAATACGATTCAGGCGAGCGTAGGAGCGCGCAAGAAAGCCAAACGCGTAGGTCGCGGTATCGGCTGCACCTTGGGCAAGACCTGCGGACGCGGACATAAAGGACAAAAAGCCCGGGCGGGCGGTTTTCACAAGGTCGGTTTCGAAGGCGGTCAGATGCCTTTGCAACGCCGGTTGCCGAAAATCGGCTTTAAGTCGCACAAAGCGATGTTTACCGCCGAAGTTCGCCTCAATGAGCTGAACGGCCTGACTGCGGATGTGATCGACGTGCAAACCCTGATCGACGGTAACGTCGTTCCTGTGTTCACCAAGACCGTCAAGGTGATCAAATCTGGCGAAATCACCCGGGCGGTGACCGTCAAAGGCCTGAAAGTGACAGGCGGCGCGCTGGCTTCGATTCAAGCGGCTGGCGGCAAGGTAGAGGAATAAGCTCGCATGTCAAGAGACGACTCAGCCAATAAACCCGCCGGCTTGTCGGAGTTGAAATCCCGGCTTCTGTTCGTTTTGGGTGCGTTTTTTGTGTATCGGATCGGCGCGCACATTCCGGTGCCGGGTATCGATCCGAAAGCACTGCAGATCATGTTCGAACAACAGAGCGGATCGATCCTGGACATGTTCAACATGTTCTCGGGCGGTGCGTTGATGCGGTTAAGCTTGTTTGCTCTTGGCATCATGCCCTATATCTCGGCATCGATCATCATGCAGATGATGACGATCATCATTCCTGCGGTCGAGCAGATGAAGAAGGAAGGTGAAACCGGTCGGCGCAAGATTTCGCAGTATACCCGTTATGGCACGGTTGCGTTGGCGTCGTTCCAGGCGATCGGCATTTCGATCGCGCTGCAGAACCAGAGTGCGGGCGGCCTTTCGGTCGTGATCAATCCAGGCGTCGGTTTTATCGCGATCACCACGATCACCTTGGTGACCGGCACGATCTTTTTGATGTGGCTCGGCGAACAGGTGACCGAACGCGGCATCGGTAACGGTATCTCGATGATCATTTTCGCGGGTATCGTTTCCGGCTTGCCCAAAGCGGTCGGTGGCACCCTCGAATTGGCCAGAACCGGTGAAATGAATGGTGCTTTCATCATTCTGCTGTTCCTGATCACGATGGCGGTAACCGCGATCGTTGTCTTCGTCGAAAGAGGGCAGCGCCGGATCATCATCAACTATCCGAAAAGACAGCAAGGACGCAAGATGTATGCGGGGCAAAATAGCTTTTTGCCTTTGAAATTGAACATGGCGGGTGTAATTCCCCCGATTTTTGCATCGAGCATCATTCTGTTTCCGGCCACCGTCGCGAACTGGTTCGGCAACAGCGAGGGACTGACCTGGTTGCGTGACGTCGCCACCATGTTGTCGCCGGGGCAGCCCGTGTATGTGATGTTTTATGCGGCCGCGATTGTTTTCTTTTGTTTTTTCTATACCGCCTTGGTGTTCAATTCAAAAGAAACCGCCGACAATCTGAAGAAATCAGGCGCATTTTTGCCGGGCATTCGGCCAGGCATTCAAACGAGCGCCTATATTGACAAGGTGATGACCCGACTCACGCTGATCGGCGCTTTCTATATTACCTTGGTGTGTTTGCTGCCTGAGTTTTTGATTCTTTACTGGAACGTGCCTTTCTATTTTGGCGGTACATCGCTCCTGATTATCGTGGTCGTCGTGATGGATTTCATCTCGCAAATGCAAACCCATATCATGTCTCATCAGTACGAAGGACTGATGAAAAAAGCCAATTTGAAAAAATAAACCCAAATTAAGTTTCCAGTTAGGAGCAACCCAATGAAAGTCCGAGCTTCGGTCAAAGCAATTTGCAGAAAATGCAAAATCGTAAAAAGAAATGGCGTGGTTAGAGTGATCTGTGAAGACGGCACTCACAAACAACGGCAAGGTTAATTATTATTTGTGCCGTCACTAAACGAGTGTTATAATTCGGCGCTTAACTCAAGAACAGAACTCAGGGGAATATCTACATGGCACGTATTGCCGGGATAAATATACCAGATCATAAGCATGCGGAAATTTCATTGACCGCAATCTATGGAATTGGCCGTAAGACAGCGCAAACTATTTGCGTTGAAGCGGGAATTTTGCCATCCGTCAAAATCAAGGAGTTGTCCGAAGAGCAACTCGATACTCTGCGGAACATCATTTCCAAGATGACCGTCGAGGGTGATTTACGTCGCGAAGTTTCGATGAATATCAAGCGCTTGATGGATCTAGGTTGCTATCGCGGAATACGGCATCGCCGTGGTTTGCCGCTCAGAGGACAACGGACGAGAACGAATGCACGTACTCGTAAAGGTCCACGCAAACCGATTAAGAAATAATTCCCCGGCAGAGGTTAACAATGGCTAGTCCCGCTCGTACCAGAAAACGTATCAAGAAAGAAGTCGCCGACGGCATCGCGCACGTGCACGCTTCGTTTAACAACACCATCATTACGATTACAGACAGAAAAGGCAATACGCTGTCCTGGGCTACTTCCGGTGGTTCAGGTTTTCGTGGTTCGCGTAAGAGCACTCCGTTCGCGGCGCAGGTCGCTGCCGAAAAGGCAGGATCTGTTGCGCAAGAATACGGCATGAAAAACTTGGACGTGTTGATCAAGGGCCCGGGTCCTGGTCGTGAATCCGCGGTTCGTTCGTTGAACAACCTGGGTTTCAAAATCACCAACATTATCGACGTCACTCCGATTCCACATAACGGTTGCCGTCCACCCAAAAAACGCCGCGTATAGTTTCTGGAGTTGTAAATCATGGCAAGATATATCGGACCTACCTGCAAATTAAGCCGCAGAGAAGGCACTGACCTGTTTTTAAAAAGCCGGGGTAAATCCCTGGAAGGTAAATGCAAACTGGATCAAAGACCCGGTCAGCATGGCACCAAGCGTACCCGTACGTCGGATTACGCGACGCAGTTGCGCGCGAAGCAAAGACTGCGCAGAATCTATGGGGTTCTGGAAAAGCAATTCAGCAACTATTACAAGATTGCCGACCTGAAGAAAGGCGCGACTGGTGAAAACCTGTTGAACCTGCTCGAATCGCGTCTGGACAATGTCGTCTATCGGATGGGCTTCGCATCGACTCGCGCCGAAGCGCGTCAGCTGGTCTCGCATAAAGCCTTCCAGGTCAATGGCGCCACCCTCAACGTGCCTTCGTACCAGCTTGCTCCCGGCGATGTGGTTTCCGTAAAAGAGAAGGCCAAGAAGCAACAACGCATTATCGATGCCTTGGCGGTTACCGAACAATATGGCTTTCCTTCATGGGTTGAAGTTAACTCTAAGACAATGACCGGCACTTTCACCTCATTGCCGGACCGCGCCGATTTGGGCAGCGACATCAACGAACAGTTGGTTGTAGAGTTGTACTCGAAATAATTACCATTCTGAGGGGATTAAATGCAGAATTCAATTTCTGGTTTGTTGAAGCCTCGTATCGTTGAGGTTGTTAGTAAATCGAAGAATCATTCAAAGATCGTCATTGAGCCGCTCGAGCGCGGCTTTGGTCATTCGATTGGCAATGCTTTGCGTCGTGTCTTGCTTTCTACGATTCCAGGATGTGCGGTAACCGACGTCGAAATCGACGGTGTGCTGCACGAATACACCACGATTGAAGGTGTCCAGGAAGATGTCATTGACATCCTGCTGAATTTGAAGCAATTGGCCGTGATCCTGCATTCGCGGGATGAGGCGGTGTTGAATTTGTCGAAAACCGGTGCAGGTCCCGTCACGGCGGCCGATATTTCGTTGCCGCATGACGCGGAGATCATCAATCCCGAGTTGGTGCTTGCGAATCTGACCCAGTCCGGCGCGTTGAACATGAAGATCCGCGTGCGCCGAGGCAGGGGCTATGAGGCCGTCAGCGTGCGTAGAGCGCGCACCGACAGCACGTCTGCGGTCGGTGCCCTGCATGTGGATGCATCTTACAGTCCGATCGTGCGGGTGGCCTATGCGGTCGAGAGCACCCGGGTCGAGCAGCGTACCGATCTGGACAAGCTGATCATCGAGCTCGAAACCAACGGCACCGTCGATCCGGAGCAAACGATCAAGCAAGCGGCAACGATCCTGCATGATCAATTGTCCGTTTTTGTCGATTTCGAAAAAGTAGCCGAACAGCCGGCCGAAGAAATCCATGTTCAGGAAGAAAATTTCGATCCGATTCTGCTGCGTCCGGTCGATGATCTCGAACTGACCGTGCGTTCGGCGAATTGTTTAAAAGCCGAAAACATATTCTATATCGGTGATCTGATTCAGCGCACGGAAGTCGAATTATTGAAAACACCGAATTTAGGCAAAAAATCTCTGACCGAGATCAAAGACATTTTGGCGCTCAAAGGGCTGTCGCTTGGTATGCGCCTGGAAAATTGGCCGCCGGATAGTCTGGCAGAGCACAGTCATTCAAGCAATTAACATCACTTAGCTAGGTCCCAAGTAATGCGACACAGAAAATCCGGAAAAAAATTCAGCATCACCAGCAGCCATCGCAAGGCGCTGTTCAGCAGCATGGCATGCTCGCTGTTCAATCATGAATTGATCAAGACCACCTTGCCGAAAGCGAAGGAATTGAGAAGATACGCGGAGCCTTTGATCACCCTGTCCAAAGAAGACAGCGTGGCCAAGCGCCGTCTGGCTTTCGCGAAGCTGCGCGATCGCGATGTCGTGACCAAGTTGTTCAACGAATTGGGTCCACGCTATCAAGGCCGGCCGGGTGGCTATTTGCGCATCATGAAATGCGGATTCAGATCCGGAGACGATGCGCCGATGGCTTACGTCGAGCTGGTGGATAGACCGCAATAAGGTACATCAGAGGACATAAAAAAGCCGGGTCAAGCCCGGCTTTTTTATGCGCGGGAGAAATTCGAACCGTTGCCGATTCGAATTTCCGCGAAAAACGGATTATTTTTCCAGATAGTGTATCTTGTCCGGCTTGCCGTTCCAGTCGTCGGCTTCCGCTAGCGCGCCCTTGACTTCGGTGATGCTTGGCCATTGCTTGGACAGTTCTGCGTTCAGCGCGATAAACTGTTGTTGATCATCGGGAACTTCATCTTCCGCAAAAATTGCATTCGCCGGGCATTCTGGCTCGCACAACGTGCAGTCGATGCATTCATCGGGATCTATCACCAAAAAATTGGGGCCTTCGTGAAAGCAATCGACCGGGCAAACATCCACACAGTCGGTAAATTTACATTTGATACAGTTTTCTGTGACTACAAAAGTCATAATAATTTCCGGGAAAGTTGTCGTATGAGGGTCGTGAAAGGTGCGCTATGATACCAGAAACCGGGAGTCGATAGAATACCCCGTTGTTATTGCGCGGTTAAGAATCAAACAGATGCGTTTGCCGGGCGGATAGGGATCTGGGTTTAGCGGACATTGGCGGCGCTTGACGAGGCGAACAGGGTGTCGTTCTGATCGGAGGCGGCTTGCTCGATGGTGTTCAGCGCTTTTTGCGCGGCTGCCTTCAATTGGCTGTCGGCAAAGGATTGTTCGGGGCGCGTCGGCGCATTCGCGGCTTTTTCGAAATATTTTTTCGCTTCTTCGGGGTGGTCCAGAGACAACAGAAAGTCCGCGTAGTAATAATTACTGTCGATGCCTTGTGGATTGATTTTGAGCGCGGTTTCGAGCAGGGTTTTCGCTTTGTCGTCGTCGCCGAAGGCGATCGGCCATTTCGGCACCATATAATAAAGCGTGCCGAGCGTGACATAGGCCGAGCCGCCCATCGCTCGCGGATTGATCGTGATCGCTTTTTGTAACAGATCCTTGGCTTCGTTGACCAGCGACAGCGCCGACATCGCATCTTGATGATCGGCGCTGGTGGCCTTGATCACCGCTTCCCAGACGATCGGTTCGGCGGCATTCGGATGTTGATGTTCGAGTGCCGCAGTTTTTTTCAATAACGTCTGATAGGCTTCGCCCTGTCTTGCTTTTGGTGTTTTGTAGTAAATGGCTGCCCATTCGCTTTCAATCGACTGCAATGTGCTGCCTAGTGTGTCCGCAACACATTGGTTGGAAAGTAGTAACAATGCAACAAAAGTAGTTTTTTTCATACAGCGAACTATAGAGCAAACTGCGCCGCAATTCAATCACTTTCTGAAAAATTTTTCAAGGCCGTTGGAGGGAGTGAGTTCGTTTCGTTCAAATCAGTTTTACTGCGAGCTAAAACAAGTACTTAATGTCTCATGGTTGGGGTCGTCATGACCTCCATCATGCCGTTATTCCATGTCTTGCGGGTTATTGGTCGCGCCATTCGGAATAGGGGTGGCGCGCCAGATTGTTGTTGTAATAACGCAAATCCGCGGTGACTTCCGCGCCCACCCAAGCCGGTTTCGCAAAAGCGCGGCCGATCGCGTCGAGTTCGATTTCAGCCACGATCAGGCCCTGATTGGCGCCGTCGAATTCGTCGATCTCCCAGAGGTCGTCGCCGTGCCGCACATAATGGCGCGTCTTTTCGATCAGCGGCTTGTGGCATAATTCGGCCAGGATTTCGCGCGCGTCGGCGACCGGTATTTCGTACTCGTATTCGTGTCGGTGCGTGCCGATCGTCGCGCTCTTGATGTTCAGCCAGGCGCGCTGTTCGCAAATCCGGACCCGGATCGAACTGGTCGGCTGCGAACTCAAATAACCCTGCTTGAAACTTTCGGAATACTGGATCTCGCGGCGCCAGTCATCACTCGCGAGTAAAAATTTATGTTCGATTTCTAATGCCATGCGTTTGTCCTTTCGGTTAAATCGGGTGGATACCCCCTGTGCGGCTATTGTAAATCAAGCGCCCTCACAAACCGCCGTTTGCTATCAAATGGCGAGTGTTGATTGATGATGCCGCGCTTTGCTTCTGCCGCCAGCAATGATAAAGTAGTAATCGACTCAATGGGTGGGAAACCCGCTACTTTGGTCGCTCCATGTTCAACTGATTAAGGATTTTATTAAATGGCTTTCGAACTTCCTGCTTTGCCTTATGCTAAAAATAGCTTGGCGCCGCATATCTCCGAAGAAACCCTGGAGTATCATTACGGTAAGCATCACCAAACCTATGTCACGAATTTGAATAATTTGGTGCCCGGCACTGAATTTGAGGGTTTATCCCTGGAAGAGATTGTCTTGAAATCTTCAGGCGGAATCTTCAATAACGCCGCGCAAGTCTGGAACCATACCTTTTACTGGAATAGCCTGTCGCCAAACGGTGGCGGAGAGCCGACCGGCGCGCTGGCCGATGCGATCAACGCCCAATTCGGCTCGTTCGCGAAATTCAAGGAAGAATTCGCCAAATGCGCGGTCACGACTTTCGGTTCCGGTTGGGCTTGGCTGGTCAAAAATGCCGACGGCGGTTTGGCCTTGGTCAGCACCAGCAACGCCGGTTGTCCTTTGACGGCGGGGCAAACACCGTTGGTGACCTGCGATGTCTGGGAACATGCCTATTACATCGACTACCGCAATGCGCGCCCAGCCTATCTGGAAGCCTTCTGGGCGCGGGTGAACTGGGAATTCGCGGCGGCGAATTTCGCGGCGTAGTCTTATTTCATGACCGCAAAACCTTCCGCGCAGGCGGAAGGTTTTGCCTGCCAGGCTCCCGTTTTATGCGAGTTCAGGGGCGGGTTTTAGGCCTTGAGGCGCCCGATCAACGCGTTGCGATTTTTCACCTGATCCGTGCGTTGAAACTCCTGTCGCATGGGTTTGTCTATCTTGCCGTCATTCCACTTTACGAGGACACTTTTCGATGAATATCAATAACACCGTGGTCGCCCGTCCCGAATCGGAGATCGTCGCGACCAACAAAATGCTGCGCAATACCTATATGCTGCTGTCGATGACGCTGTTGTTCAGCGCGCTGACCGCAGGATTGTCGATGACCTTGAACCTGCCGCACCCCGGCATCGTGGTCACCTTGGTCGGTTATTTCGGCCTGCTGTTCTTGACCACCAAGCTGCGCAACAGCGCCTGGGGGCTGCTGTCGATCTTTGCGTTGACCGGTTTCATGGGGCTGACCTTGGGGCCGATCATCACTCTGTATTTGCACGCTTTCAGCAACGGCGATCAGTTGGTGATGACCGCGTTGGGCGGCACCGGCGCGATCTTCCTCGGCTTGTCCGGCTATGCGCTGACCTCCCGCAAGGATTTCAGCTTCATCGGCGGCTTTTTGATGGTCGGCGTGCTGGTTGCGTTCCTGGCCAGTCTGGGCGCGATTTTCTTTACGATTCCGGCCCTGTCGCTCGCGGTTTCCGCGATGTTCATCCTGTTGATGGCCGGCATGATCCTGTTCGAAACCAGCAACATCATCCATGGCGGCGAAACCAACTACATCATGGCGACCATTTCGCTGTATGTTTCGATCTATAACCTGTTCTTGAGTTTGTTGCAGCTGCTCGGCGTATTCGGCGGCGACGAATAAGCCGAATTCCCCACCTCTCACCGACGGCGCTCGCCGTCGGTGCTCTGCGCGAGCCGTTCTCGGCGATCAAAAACCATCCAGCCGGCGGATGTCGCTTTTAAATCGGCGTATGGGTCGTTGCTATCGTCGCGGGCGGTGTTTTTCCGCTTGTCGACCCGGAGCCACAGCCGATGCCCCACTTCGATGCGATCAAACACTATCTGACGACCGGAATCTGGACCGAACACGGTGGCGCCCGTTCCGCTTGCGCTATTCGGTTCGCCGCCTTGCTGCGCGGCGCGCTGATCCTGGTCCGGGAAACGACCGAGGGCGATCTGCGCTACCGGGCGATGGGACTGGTCTATACGACCCTGCTGTCGCTGGCGCCGTTGCTGGCGGTCAGCTTTTCGGTGCTGAAGGCGTTCGGCGTGCATAATCAGTTGATGCCGTTGCTGCTCGGCGTGCTCGCGCCGCTCGGCGACAAAGGCGCCGAGATGGCTGGCCGCATCATCGGTTATGTCGAAAACATCCATATCGGCGTGCTGGGCGCGGCCGGCCTGGTGTTTTTACTGTATACGGTGGTTTCGCTGTTGAACATCATCGAGGAATGCTTCAACCGGATTTGGCGCGCCGAGATGTCCAGAAACTGGATTCGCCGCAGCAGCGACTATCTGAGCATGTTGCTGGTCGGGCCGGTGCTGGTGGTGTCCGCCTTGGGCGTTATGGCGTCGATGGCGAATACCGCCTTCGCGCGGAAGCTGATCGCGCAGGAGCCGTTCGGCAGCGCCTACTATCTGGCCGGGTTGATTCTGCCTTATGTGTTGATCATCGCGGCGCTGACCTTTCTATACAGCTTCATGCCGAATACCCGGGTCCATTTCCGCTCCGCGCTGGCCGGCGCCATCGCGGCCGGGTTGACCTGGAAGCTGGTCGGCTGGCTGTTCGGCCTCTTCGTCGCGGAGTCTACCGGTTATAACGCGATCTATTCGAGTTTCGCGATCATTCTGCTGTCGATGATCTGGCTCTATGTCAGTTGGATGATCGTACTGCTCGGCGGCGTCATTTCCTTTCTGCATCAGCACCCCCGCTATCTGCTGCACAAAAACAAAAATCCGGACCTGGGTCACCGTGAGCAGGAAACGCTCGGCTTTTTGATCATGTACCTGATCGGCTGGGCCTATCGTGAAGGCAAAACGCCGTGGACATTGCATGCCTTGGCGGACGCGGTCGATCTGCCCTGGGAGGCGGTCCAGCACCTGTTGCATGGCCTGGAAAAAGCAGGCTTCCTGATCGCGATTCAGTCCGAGCCGACTGCGTATGTTCCCGCCAGGGCACCCGAAACGATCAGTCTGCAGGCGCTTTATGGGTGTCTGCGCGCCTTTGGCGGGCAGACGCAAATGACCCTGAGCAGCCCGAAAACGGCTGAAAGCGTGCTGGCTTTGACGGCTCGCATCGAGTCGGCGGCGTCAGCGGTCCTGGACGGGCAGTGTCTGGGAGATTTGCTGCATCCGTCGATAGGGGAAGCGGCAGACAAACCGGGGTGAGGGGGGGGCAATGAGTTGCCTGCTTGAAAGACAACTGACTTATCACGTTATCTTGTGGGGTTTATCGGCGAATCATGCGCGGTGCGATGCCGCCATAGAAGCCGATGCTCGAAGCCAGTCGGGATTCCTAAGTGAACTATAATGTACTGATAAATTAATTCTGGGATAATAAATGAATTTGCTTACATCTAGCATACTTTGCGCATGAAAACGATCAAGACCGATCTGGGACAGGCTCTGAATCTTTGTAAAGGGGCGTTTTTGTCCGCGGCGGGTTTTAGCTTGTTGATTAATTTCTTGATGATCGCGCCGTCGATTTATATGCTGCAAGTGTATGATCGCGTGGTTTCGACCGGCAATACCACGACCCTGCTGATGCTGACATTGATCATCCTGATGTTGTACGTCACGATGGCTGCCTTGGAATGGGTGCGATCGCAAATTTTGGTCAGAGTCAGCACGCGCTTGGAAATGCTGCTCAATCAACGCCTGTTCCGGGTGGCTTTCAAGCTGGCCTTGGTGTCGGGCGGGCGGCAGGCCAGCACGCAGACGCTCGACGACCTGACCGGTTTGCGCCAGTTCTTGACCGGTAGCGGCTTGTTTGCTTTTTTTGATGCACCCTGGATGCCGGTTTATCTGGCGCTGCTGTTCTTGTTTCATCCCTGGTTCGGCTGGTTTTCGGTGATTACCGCGATTTTATTGACGCTGGTCGCGGTCGCGAACGAAAAGGCGACCGCCAAGACGCTCAGCGAAGCCAACAAAATCTCTATCGCCACGCGCGGGCTGTTAGGCAAGAATTTGCGCAATGCCGAGGTGATAGAGTCGATGGGTATGTTGGGCAATGTGCGCCGGCGCTGGCTGGAAGGCAATATCAAGGTCTTGGATTTGCAAGCGCTCGCCAGTTCGCGCGCGGGTTTATTGACCGCGCTTTCCAAGATCATTCGGCTGTCATCGCAATCGCTGATCTTGGGCTTGGGCGCCTATTTGACGATCGAGCGCGAAATTTCGGGAGGGCTGATGATCGCCGGCTCGATCCTGATGGGCCGGGCATTGGCGCCGATCGATTTAATGATTGGCACCTGGAAGGGCTTCATCGGCGCGCGCGACCAGTACGCGCGGCTCAACGAAATTCTGCAGCAAATCCCGGACGAAAAGGAGCACATGCCATTGCCCGATCCCCTGGGCCGCATTCAGCTCGAAAATGCGGTTGTGACGCCGCCGGGCAGCCATACGCCGGTCATCAAGGGACTCTCCTTGGTGATCGAAAAAGGCGACATTGTCGGCGTGCTCGGCCCCAGCGGCGCCGGCAAATCGACGTTGGCGCGGGCCATCCTGGGCCTTTGGCCGACCGTTAACGGCGCGATTCGTCTGGATGGCGCCGAGGTTTTCAATTGGGACCGCGAGCATCTGGGGCGTTTCATCGGCTATTTGCCCCAGGACATTGAGCTCTTCGAGGGTTCCATCGGCGAAAACATCGCCCGTTTCGGTGAAATCGATCCGGAAAAGGTCGTCGAGGCGGCAAAAATGGCCGATGTGCACGAATTGATCTTGCGCTTGCCCGAAGGTTACGATACCGTCATCGGGGCGACGGGCGGCAACCTGTCCGGCGGCCAGCGGCAACGGATTGGTCTGGCGCGGGCCCTGTATGGCAATCCGGTGCTGGTCGTGCTCGACGAGCCGAATTCGAATCTCGACGAACAGGGCGAAAGCGCGCTCGAAAGAGCCTTGCTGCGGCTCAAGCAAAAGCAGACGACGGTGATCATCGTCACGCACCGCAACAATGTGCTGTCTCGCGTCGACAAGCTGTTGATCCTGAATGAAGGGGTGTTGGCGGTTTATGGGCCGCGTGTCCAGGTCATCGACTATTTGCAGCAACAGCAAAAACAGCAACAGGCCGCCGCGCCGGTCGCTCAACCCGCCATCTAAACCGCTATGACCGAATCCACGCCGATAACAACCGCGACCTCCGACTTGCAAACCAATGACCGTCCGATTCGCCTCGTCGGTGCGGCGATCGTGACGTTGACCTTTGGTGTTTTTGGCGCCTGGGCGTTTCTGGCGCCGCTGGACAGTTCGGCATTGGCGCCAGGCGTTGTCGTCGTAAAGTCGCACAGAAAAACCGTGCAGCATCTCGATGGCGGCATCGTCGCCAAGATCCTGGCCAAGGACGGTGATCTGGTCAAGGAGGGCGATCCGTTGTTGATTCTGGACGACACCCAAATCAAGGCGCAGATGGAAATCGCGCGCAGCGAGTTCATCGTCCTGTCGGCGCAGGTCGCGCGCTTGCGTGCCGAAAAAGACAGGCTGGCGCAGGTCGTCTATCCGGACTCACTGAATGATCCGAGCGACCCACGCATCACCGAGGCCAAGCAGGCCGAAAACAATGTTTTTCATTCCAGAAAAACGACCCATGACGGCGAAATGGCCGTGCTGAGAGAGAGAGTCAGTCAAATAGCCAGCAAAATAACGGGCTTGCGGGGGCAGATCGAAAGTAAAAAAATACTGGTCGCCTCTTATGGCGAAGAGATCCATGATTTAAAGGAATTGTTGGCGGAAGGCTTCGCCGACAAGCAGCGCTTGCGTGACATGGAGCGCAGCCATGCCACGCAGAGCGGCGAAATCGCCCAGCTTGACTCGGAAATCGCGACTCACCAGATGCTGATTAGTGAAACACGCTTGCAAATCTTGCAGATCGAAAAGAAGTTTCAGGAGGAAGTCGCCGGCAAGCTCAGCGAGGCGCAGGCGCAGCTCAACGATGTCAGCGAGCGCCTGGCCGCATTTCAGGACAAGCTGAGCCGTATCGTGATCAAGGCGCCGGCCAGCGGCAGGGTGATAGGCTTGTCCGTGCATACCCAGAACGGGGTGGTTTCCCCCGGCAATGCGATACTCGACATCGTGCCGAAAGATGCCGAGTTGGTCATCGAAGCTCGGGTGTCGCCGAACGATATCGACCGGGTTACGGTGGGTTTGCGGGCCGAGGTGCGTTTCAGTGCATTCAAACAGGCAACCACGCCAAAAATGGACGGGACCGTGATTCATTTGTCGGCGGACCGTTTCGTCGAAGAGCAAAGCGGCACGCCTTATTATCAGGCCCGCATCGAGTTGACTCCGGAGAGCCGAAAGCATCTCGGCAAATTGCAGTTGCTGCCCGGCATGCCGGCGGAGGTATTGATCAATACCGGCGAAAGAACCTTGTTTGAATATTTGGCGCAGCCTGCGACCAATGCGTTCGCGCGCGCGCTGATCGAAGATTAGACGAGACATGAATAAATTTCACAGGCTGTTGTTGGTGGCGGCGCTTTGCTTGCACGTCCAGGCGTCATGCGCGGAGGATCTGCTGACCATCTATCGGCAAGCCCAGGAGGCCGACCCGACCCTGAAGTCGGCGGAAGCAAAACTGGAAATCGGCAAGGCGCAAAAAGGTCAGGCGCTCGGACAGATGCTGCCGCAAATCACTGCCAGCGGCAACTGGTCGAAAAACGAGCAAAGAACAGACGCCGGTTTGCGGGCGGCGCATAGTAACTATAACGGCACGCGCTACTATGTCTCGCTGAGCCAGACCCTGGTCGATTTTGCCAAGTTTTGGGAATGGCGGCGCGCGTCCAAGGTGGAGGATCAGTTCGCGGCAGAGCAGATCCAGGCCCAGAATGTGCTGATTTATAATGTGGTCGATCGCTATTTCACCGTCCTCGAAGCCGAGGATCAACTGGACTTGGCGCGTTCCGAAATAGAGACGACCCGGCAGCAGCTCGAGCAGGTGCAAAAACAGTTTGCCAAGCAGGTGTTGAAAATAACCGATGTGTACGCGGTCGAAGCGCGCCTGGATCAAGTCGCCGCCGACGAAATCAAGGCCGAAAGCCAGTTGGTGACCAGTCAGCAAGGGTTGCGCGAATTGACCGGCGTTTCGCCTGCAAATCTGCAAAGACTGCAAGAACACATCGAGTACAAGGAACTCGAAGGTGATTTGCAGCAATGGATTGACATGGCGCAAGGCCAAAATCCCGCCTTGTTCGCCAAGCGGGTCGCGATCGAGGCGGCCGAAAACAATGTGGCGGTACAAAAATCCAAATACCTGCCTGTCGTTGATCTGCAATTGAATTATTACGACACCAACACCGGCTACAATAGTCAGCGCTTGGCCGCGGATATCCAGACTCAGGTCGCGGCGATCAATGTCAATGTGCCGTTGTTTACCGGCGGCGTCACCACGCACCAGTTGTTCGAAGCGAAAAGCCGATTACGGTTGAGTCAATACGATAATGAAATCACCTTGCGTGCGCTGATCAAGGAAACCAGCGACGCCTTTCTGAGCACCAACGCGGACGTCAGGCGCATCAAGGCCGGGCGCAAAGCGCTCGAATCGTCGGTCAAATCGCGCGAATCGATGGAGCGAGGCCTGTACTACGGCGTCGTGACGGTCAGCGACCTGCTGAAGGCGGAAGACAACGAATTCGTCGCCAAAAGAGACCTGGCGCAGGCCAAATACAGCTATATCAAAAATCATATCCGCTTTTTGTTGGCGATCGGCTCGCTCGGCGAAACGCATTTGCACGAGATCAATGACTGGCTGGAGGCGGCGGCCACGCATGGGGCGCCGGCGGATCATAAGCTGGAAATCGGGGCCGTGCCTAAATAAGGCCTTGGGCGTCAACGGCGTCTGAAAATTCCCGCTAGGGTACATATAGCGCGCGCCCTGCGTGGGTTCCCTTGCGCTGATTTCCAACCGCCTGGTTGGAAATCAGGCTCTAGAAGCTCTTGCTTCCCGGCTAAAGCTTCCATGGCGGCGTTCCCTAGCTCAATTGGGAGCGGACAATTTGCCGCCAATTCGATCGCAAATTTCCCGGATCGTCACGCAACGCGCAAGAGTGCGTTTGGATGCCGCGATAACGGGAGAGTGCTCCTTCAACCCGCCATGCTTCAAGCCCAGTCTTCAAGGGATCGTGATTGACCCGGTCTTTGCAACCGGGTCGCCCTTCTTTGGTTTTGTCACGCATTTTATTTCTCCTCTCCCTTTCCGTAGACTATTTTTATTCAAACATCGCTTTCTTCAGTAATTTTTAAGATTAACAAAATATACTACGAAGGCAATATTTATGCCGGTAAGTACCTTTCCTTAATAATATTGTAATTAAATATTAATAATATCTTAATAATACCGTTGCGACGTTTTTGGTAAGTGCGGCATCCAAGGGTTTGAAGGGGTTGTGTGCTATGCGTAACCAGGCCAATTTCGATGCCGAAAATGAGTATTGATCAAATGCTATAAATTTAATGATATTTTAATAAAATGCGATTAATTTGTCGCTTTTAACGGTTTATTTTAAGTTTATTCTAACAATTCACCAATGGCTAAGCTCTGAGTTGCAAGCAATATAGGAATTTAATGAATGAGCGCTCTTAATCATAGCAGGTAGCTCGTTTTTTGCTATGTCGCTGAGATAATTTGAAAATAAACACGACGGGAACAGATGTTGAAAACATGACTGAATAATAGATATAGTTATCCGCCTAAAATGCTAGACAGACTTGATTAAATACCAATATACTGCATGCCGTAAACAAAGGAGCGATTCTTTTAAGCGCATGAGGCAAGGGAAAGCCGAATCAGTCGTTTATCAAATTGGGGCGTGGCGTCGCTCATCTGTTAATCTGTTTCCAGATAGAATTTTATGTATATATACGGAGTAATTTATGGCAGTTAGTTCTACACAAAAAGCTCAAGCAATAATTAATGCCCTTAAAGTTTATGGGGTCGATCTGTCTGATTCTCAGGATCAGGCGCTGATTAACCGGATTACGGACCTCTATGACAAACGCCACAGCACCGACGCCGTTGTTGCCAATGAAGTCGTCAAACATGTGTCTTCCGTTAAAAAGGCATTAAACAAGCTGATTAAAGACTTCAAATTGGGTGACGCCAATCACAACAATTATGTTTCTCCGGGCGAGAAAAAGGCGTTTCTCGCCGAAGTCATAAGCAAAGTGAAGGATGCGGCGGAGAATGCCGCCACACAACCGCTGGACAACCAAGCTCCCACGGTCTCGGTTGACGTAACAGCCAAGTCGATTCAAGAAAACAGCCCGATCGCCACGACCTTGTTCACCGCGACAAAGGCGGATGCCGATGGCACCACGCCGACCTTCGCATTGACGGGCAATGATGCGGCGCTGTTTACGATCGATGCGGCCGGTCAGGTCACCTTCAAGGCGTCTCCCGATTTCGAAACGCCGAAATCCGCCGACGGTACGAATATCTACAAATTCAATGTCGTCGCGGTCGATGCGGTTGATCCGACGCTGACCAGCGCCCAGGCGGTCACCGTGACCGTCACCGACGTGAAAGAAAACTTCACGTCGGGTTCCGATGCGATCGTGGGCAGTGATGGCGACGACACCTTCCTCGTTACCAACACCAACCTCGGCGCCGGCGACGTGGTCGACGGCAAGGGCGGCGCGGATACGTTGCGCGTGTTCGTCGATAACAACGCGGGACCTTTCCCGATCAACATCTCTGGTTTTGAGACCAAAAGCGTCGAAACCATCGATTTTACGAGCGACGGTTTTGCCGCGTCGGCGTCGATCGATCTGTCGGGTGCCACAGGTGTCGAGATCTTGCGCGACATCAACAGCTCGAAGGACGTTGCGTTCAATCGAGTCACCAGTGCCGCGAACCTTGAAATCATCAACCTGACCGGCGCGGCAGACGTGACCGTGCAGTATCAGGATGCGGTGCTGGCGGGCGATACCGCGATCGGCGTGAAGGTCAATGGTCCTGCGGTCGGCACGATCCGGCTCGGCGGTGTATCGGATGCGAACGGCGGTGTCGAAACCGTCAATCTGCAAGTCGATGGCGCCACCACGATCGGCCGGCTCGATACGGATTTGAAGACCCTGAACGTCGCCGGCAACACCGGCAACAATCTGACCATCACGGCCGACCTGAATGCCTCCACGACGAAGGTCGATGCCGGCACCTTCGGCGGCAACCTGACCGTGGGCTTGTCCGCATCGGGTAATAATGTCACCTTGATCGGCGGTTCCGGCAACGACACCTTCGATGCCGCCAAGAACACGGGCAACATCACCGCGACCCTGAACGGTGGCAACGATCTGTTGCGGTTGGGAAACAACCTGCTCTCTACCCCTGTTTTTACCGGTGATAATATCAACGGTGGCGATGGCACCGATACGATCGAAGTCTGGGGCAGTGCGATCGCAACGAACGATGGCACGCTGCAAGGCGTGGAAATCGTCACGCTGACCGCCGCAACCAGCCTCGACCTGCGTGGTCAGACCGAAGGCTTCACGATCAACTTGTCTTCAGGCGTGGACGTTGTCAGTTCGGGTTCGGGAAATGATACGATTGTCGGCGGCAACAACGTGACGTCCGCCGATTTTATCAGCGGTGATGGCGGCAACGACACTCTGTCGGTGTCTGGGAATACGACCCTCTCCAATGATTTCAGGCTCGGCAACACCACCTTGTTCGGTACCGGCGATATCGAAAACATTCGCTATGACAATACAGGCGGCGCGATTAGCGTGGACTTGACCGGCCAGACGGAAGGCTTCAACGTGACTCTGTCCGCCGGCAATTTCAACGACACCTTTACCCATAACAGTGGTGCTTTTGGTCATGTCGCGGATAACGTGACCGGTAACGCGGGCAACAATACCTTCAACATCGGTTCGAACGTGAACAACACCATCGTTGGCGCGGGCGGTTCTGACACGTTGAATCTGGAAAATGGCGGACGCGCGACCGTCACGACCGTCGAAACCATCAATCTGGCGGGTAGCTCCGTCGTTTCGGTGACTCCGGGCGATACCACCGACGTCACGGTCAATGACAACGCCGGCTTCGACAGCGACGTGATCACCCTGCAGGGCGGCAACGACACCGTCAATCTGGGCGGCGGCTTTGATACCGTTAACCTAGGTGAAGGCGCAAACCGCGTCGTGATCGCTGCCGGCGACCTGAACGGTGGTGTTGTCGTGAATACGCGAGACAATATCAGCGGCGGCTCGGGAATCGACACCTTGGCGATTAAAACGGGCGGCAACCTGTCTGATGGGCAACTGACGGGTGTGAGCAGCGTCGAAACATTGGAACTGCAAGGCAATGCGAATGCAACCGTGGGCACCAACGCCAAGGCGACAGGCATCACTGCAATCAATGGCGCTACGGCCCCGGGTGCTGGCGTTGCCGACAACACGGTCAACGTCGTCCAACAAGCGGACGCATGGACGTTGGCCATCAATGGCGGCGAAGACTATGTCGATGCGAACGGGAACAATGTCGACGACAGAAACGGCCTGTTCAACAACGATAACGATACCGTCAATGTCGTTGCGGGGGCTCCGGGTAGCACGGGTACCCTGACCCTGAACGTGACCAACGTCGAAAAAGTCGATGCGAGCGCGGCGGCGTCTGGCGTGGTGGTCAACGTGACCGCGCCGGCCATCCAGTACGATAGCGATGTGGGCCCCGGTGTTGTCGTGGCGACGCGCTATCAAGGCGCTAACGTCACCGGCTCCGCCTTTGCCGATTCGATCAACGGTGGCAAGGGGGATGACGTTATCCTGGGCGGCGCGGGCAAGGATGCATTGGCCGGTGGCGAGGGTAACGATACCTACGTGCTGACTGTTTCCGAGTTCAATGCGGATCAGGATACGATCACCGAAGTCGCTGGCCAAGGCAACGATACCGTTCGCCTCACTTCGACAAATGCTGATGAGTCGATTGTGGACGCCGGTTTCAACGGCCGCTTCGTCGGTCAAAGTGTGGAAAACCTGGATCTGATCAGCACGGGACCTGGTGGAACGACCTACCATCTGGGCAAGGATGTGGGCGGTAACCCTGTCGGCGGCTTGGGCAATTACTTGTCGCAAACCGGCATCAACACGATCACCGCGAATTCCGGCGTCACCCTCGATCTGTTGCTGAATAGCCAGCTGGCCTCGGCACTGACGGTCAACGGCAGCAATGGCGCCGACAAGGTCGACGCCAGCGCGATCAACGTGGCCTTGACCTACAACGATCTGGGCGGCGGTGCGCTGGGTGATAGCATCAAAGGCGGCAGCGCGGGCGACACCATTAATCTGAATGATGGCATCAACAGCGTTCAAACCAACGGCGGTAATGATACGGTCAGGCTGGGTAGTGGTATCGACACTGTCGATACCGGCAGCGGCGACGACACGATCAACGCTGGCGCAAACGTGACCGACGCCGACGTGCTGGTGGGTGGCATAGGCAACGACATCCTGAACATCGCGAGCACCGACGGTGCAACGAAGGTTCTGTCTGCGGCGAACCAGATCAGCGGCATCGAGACCATTAACCTGGCTTCAGAAGGTACAGGGTTATTCAACCAGGGCTACAAGTACGACATCACTGTCGACAACGACAATGCGCCGACGACCGGTACCCTGACTGTCAATGGAAGTACCTTGCTGCGCGATGCTTCTTCGTTTATCTTCGGTGACCAAGCCGAAACCTTGAAATTCGACGCCCGTGCGGTGACTAACTTCAAGGTGAACGTGACTGGCGGCGCCGCGGGTGACCGTATTGCGGGCGGTTCGCTTGCCGATACCTTGAAAGGCGGCGAAGGCGCCGACAAGCTCTACGGCAGCTTCGGCAATGACAGCATCGACCTGAGCGAAGCGGTCGCGGTCCGCGACCAGGTTGGCATCTCGGCTGGAAACGGCGCGGATGTGATCACCGGTTTCAACACGACTGCGGCGGCTGCCGGCAACCAAGACCAGCTCGTGTTGGTCGGTCCGGCGGGTCTGATCACCGGGGCGTATACCGGCGTGATACAGGCTGTGCAGGGGGCTGATCTCTCTCTCGCGAACGTGGTCAACATCACGACCGCGGTCGCGGGTGGCGTGGACACCGCGGTCAAGGCTGCGACTTTCCTGCAGACCAGCAACCTTGGTGACATCGATTCCGTGTCTAATGTTCAGAAAGTTATCGTTCTGAACGACGGAGTAGACAGCTATGTCTGGGCCTACAACAACGATAACAACGCGAACGTCAACGCGTCCGAGTTCACGCTGTTGGCCAAGCTCGACGGCGTCACCGGCGCCGTGGGCAACAGGGTGGAGGACCATAACATTACGGTGGTCGGCACGCCTGATCTGTTCTTAGCTTGATCGGCGTGATTGTCCAAGGCGGTAAGCCTTAGGAAGGGCGGAGCGTAACAACCCCGCCGCTTAAGCGCGGCCGCCGAAGGTGTTTCGAATAAATCCCGTCTCTCCCAAGGAGGCGGGATTTTTTTTGCGCCGGTTTTTCGGGTTCCCAAGGCGATTTCCGGGAATCATTTCCTCCATCCGCCGGCCGGGTTTGGCAAGCCCGACCGTTACCTTTCCCAGCACTCAAGGCGCAAAACGTAAGCAACGGGGTTGTAAACCCCGTCGCGCTTTCCGAGATTACGCCGAATGGGGCCGGTCGAGCAGTTTCACCATGCCATTCATGACGCTATCCAAGCCGCCGTACACATTCAGCGTATTGATCCGCGCGGTGATTTTTTCGAGCGACTCCAATTCCTTTAGCCTTAACAAAATCGGATTGCCTTCCATCACCTTCGCGGTGTTGTGCAACGACCGGGTTGCCTGGGTTTCTTCCTGGCGCTTGATCAGGTTTGCTTCGGCCATTTTTTGCGCCTCGACGACCTGGGTCAGAATCGCCTTCATGTCGCCGGGCAGGACGATGTCGCGCGCGCCGACCGATTTGACCTCGATGCCGTAAACGGACGCTTTCGCGGCCACGATCTCAAGGATCTGCCGGTTCAGCGAGTTTTTGTCGGCCAACAGTTCATCCAAGGTTTGTGTGCTGACGATCGCGCGCAGGGCCAGTTGCAGTTCGCGGTACAGAAACTCCTTCGCATCGGCCAGTTCCGCGCGGGCTTTTTCCGCTTCCCTGATCTGCCAGGTCGCGGACAGATTCACCCGCAGGCTGACCCTGTCCTTGGTCAAAATTTCCTGGCCGTTCACCTCCATGTTTTGCAAACGCAGGTCGAACAACGTCAAGGTCGGGTTGTGGTTGAAGCGCCACCAGGCATGCACGCCCGCGCTCAACACCGCCTGTATTTCGTTGTCTACGGCCAGGAAGCCGACGTGATGGTCGGGAATGTTGACGATCGCGATCGCGTTGATCGCGGCCTGCTTCAACATGTCTTCCTTCGCATTGCACAATTGCGCGGCGAGCGGCTTCGGCAACGCCAATTCCCGGCCGATGTCGATCTTGTCGATCCGGATCGGGTTTTGCGTTTTCCAGTAGGCGCCCTGTTGGCCCGGCGCCTTGATGTCTTTCAGCACGTCGTTTTGGTAGACCAGGCCGACCTCATCATCGGACGTTTCCCACAGCTGCAAGTGCGGCGCAAAGGTTTGCGCGTGCAGTTGCGCGAGGTTCAACAGATCGCCGCCGACGGTTTGCTGCAAGGCGTTCGTGATCGTGACGGTCTGCATCTGGTAGCGGTTCAGCCAGTCCCAGAGCCGGTACACGCCGGGCGGCAGGACTTTGACGAATTGCTGCTCCTTGAACAACAGGCCGCGCTGGGCTTCGGTGATGATCATTTTCTTGTGGATGGACATCGTTTTCTCCTTAAAATTGGGGTTGACGGAACCTCCGCATCGGCGCGGGCTGCTGACGCTCCAGTCGGCGGGCGTCGCGCTTCCTGCGCGGCGCGCGCCGGCAGATCTTCGCCGACAGGCTATGCCGATGTTGCTTAGGGTTTGGAATGCCGCATCCCAGCCGCCATGCGCCAAACGAGTCGCATGCAGCAATCCTTGCGGAGTCCAAACCCGCGGCCCGGAGGTCCGCCGTGGCCTTGCGGCCGGGTTTTCAAATACCCTTGACAGGGTCGGTTTGCTAGCCGGCGTCGAACCGGCGACAGACTGGTGATGAGCCAGTTGCTCTACCCACTGAGCTATAGCAATGGAGCCGCTGGCAGGATTCGAACCTGCGACCTCCGCGCCGGGCGCGGCGCTCTTCCGGGCTGAGCTACGGCGGCGTATCTGGCGTCTTGTTGCCGTCGATACGCGCTACGTCAAACGCGCGCGTCAGGCAGGCTTTGTGAACCTGCGCCGCTGCCGGCAACGGCCCGCCAAATTCTTTAACCCTTGACGCAGACGACCTGCTTCAAGGTATGCACGATTTCGACCAGATCGGCCTGCGCGGCCATCACCTGGGCTATCGGCTTGTAGGCTGACGGCGTTTCGTCGATCACGTTTTCGTCCTTGCGGCACTCGACGCCGGCCGTCGCCTCGATATGTTCGGCCAGCGACACGCGCTTCTTCGCCTCGGTGCGCGACATCACCCGGCCTGCGCCGTGGCTGCAACTGCAAAAGCTTTCCGCGTTGCCGAGGCCGCGCACGATGAACGACTTCGCGCCCATGCTGCCCGGAATGATGCCCATTTCGCCGAGCCGTGCGCTGACCGCGCCTTTTCGGGTCACCCAGACATTTGCGCCGTAATGCTGTTCGCGGCGGATGTAGTTGTGATGGCAGTTGACCGCTTCGATGTGCGTCTCGAACGGAATCGCCAGCACGTCGCGCAGCGCCCGCACGGTCCGCGCCATCATCGTTTCGCGGTTGATCCGGGCGAAATCCTGCGCCCAGGCGACCGCCTCGATATAGTCGCCAAAATGCGCGCTGCCTTCCGGGATGTAAGCCAAATCCCGGTCCGGCAGATGGATGAACCAGCGTTCCATGTCCTTTTTCGCCTGCTCGATGAAATGCGAGCCGATGCGGTTGCCGACCCCGCGCGAACCGCTGTGTAGCATGATCCAGACCGCATCGTCCTGGTCCAGGCAAATCTCGATGAAATGATTGCCGGTGCCGAGCGTTCCCAAGTGTACAAGGTTGTTGGTGTTTTTCAGGAACGGGTGTTTTTCGCACAGGCGGTCGAAACGGCCGCTCAATGCGGTCCAGGCAGTCAACACATCTTCGGGCGGCTCGTGCCAGCTTCCCTTGTCGCGGGCGCCGCGAACGGTTTTTTGCAGACCATGCGGCACCAAGGTTTCGATCCGGCTGCGTAGCGCTTCCAACGAATCGGGCAACTGATCAGCGCTCAGGCTGGTCTTCGCGGCGATCATCCCGCAGCCCAAATCGACGCCGACCGCAGCCGGAATCACCGCGCCGATTGTCGGAATCACGCTGCCGATCGTCGCGCCTTTTCCCAGATGCACATCCGGCATCACCGCGATCCATTTGTGGATGAACGGCAGCGCCGCGATATTGCGTAATTGCTGTTTGGAGTTGTCGTCGAAGCTGACGCCGCGCGTCCAGGATTTGATCGGATGCCGGCCGGGTTCGTGCAGGACTTCGTAGGGAGTGGTCATTGTTATTCTCTTTCGGTTGCTGACGATTAGGTTATAGCAACGCGCGTGCCAGTATTGCGCAAGTCTTTGTGAATTTTTATAAGGTCATGTTTTTTATGGATAAACATAGGGAAATTTCGAGGGCTAAAAAAATTTGGCGTTGAGCCTGGTTATTCTGGTTATATCGATTAAGATAGATGACTATCTATATAGATATTTGTAACGGTTTTTTAGGAAATAAGTCGAAGTTTTGTAGGTTGGGTTAGGCGGTAGCCGTAACCCAACGTATCGAAGCAACAAATTGTTGGGTTACTCTATCGCTAACCCAACCTACACGACGACATGTGATAGAGGTATTGCAATGAAGACTGTCATCATCGGCCTGTTGGGCGCGCGTCTCGATCATGCGGGTTTCGGCAGAAAGCGTCACGAACGCTGGCGACCGACCGTATCGTTGGTGATGCACGAGAGCCTTCCGGTCGACGAGTTCGTGTTGCTGCATCATCCGGAGGAACGCGAGCTGGCCGGCATTACGGTCGGCGACATGCGCGCTTTGTCGCCGAATACGGTGATCACGACCCATCGGGTCGATTACGACGATCCCTGGGATTTCGAGCAGGTTTACAGCCAGTTGCTCGACTTTACCCGCGCTTATGCCTTCGATCCGGAGCAGAATGACTATTACGTGCACATCACCACCGGCACCCACGTCGCGCAAATCTGCCTGTACCTGCTGACCGAGGCGAATTATTTGCCGGGCAAGCTGATTCAATCCTCGCCAAGCAAGGACGGTGTGCAAGGGACTTTCCACATCATCGACCTGGATTTGTCGCGCTACGACCAGATCGCCTCGCGCTTCGAGAAGGAAGCCCGCGACGGCATTGCCTATCTGAAGAGCGGCATCGAGACCCGCAATGCCGCCTTCAACCGGCTGATTTCACAACTGGAGCAGGTGTCGATCAAGTCGTCCGCGCCGATGTTGCTGACCGGGCCGACCGGCGCGGGCAAATCGCGGCTCGCCAAGCGCATCTACGAATTGAAAAAACAGCGCGGCCAGGTGACAGGGAGGCTGGTCGAGGTGAACTGCGCGACGCTGCGCGGCGACAATGCGATGTCGGCCTTGTTCGGCCATGTCAAAGGCGCGTTTACCGGGGCGCTGAATCCGCGCACGGGGCTTCTGCGCGAGGCGGACAAGGGGTTGTTGTTTCTCGATGAAATTGGCGAGTTGGGATTGGACGAACAGGCGATGCTACTGCGCGCGGTCGAAGACAAGGTATTCATGCCGCTGGGCGGCGATCGTGAAACCGGCAGCGATTTTCAATTGATCGTGGGCACCAACCGCAATTTGTACGAACAGGTACGCACGGGGCAATTTCGCGAGGACCTGCTGGCGCGGATCAATCTCTGGACCTACGAACTGCCGCCGCTGAAACAGCGCATCGAGGATTTCGAGCCGAATCTCGAACACGAATTGCAGCAGTTCACGGTCAAGGCCGGTTACAAGGTCAGCTTCAACAAAGCGGCCAAGGCGCACTATCTGGCATTTGCGTATGCCCCGGAAGCCCTGTGGCGCGCCAATTTCCGCGATCTGAATTCCAGCGTGACCCGGATGGCGACCTTGGCGACCGGTGGGCGGATTACCGAAGACATTGTGGCGGGCGAAATCGAGCGTCTGAAGCAGGCCTGGTCCGGTTTCGCTCAGGAAACTCCAATCGCTACGGAGGTATTGACCAAAGTCCTACCGGCAGAGGCGCTCAGCGAGCTGGATATGTTCGACCGGATGCAGCTTGCCGAAGTGGTGAAGGTCTGCCGCGAAAGCCGCAGCATGGCCGAGGCGGGACGCAAATTGTACAACGCCAGCCGCAATCTAAAAGCCAGCGTGAACGACAGTCATCGCCTGAAACAGTATTTGCAGAGGTTTGGGCTGACGTTTCAGGCGGTTTGCGAGCGGGATTGATGGTCACTCAGGATGCTGTTAAAAATAACTTCCACTGGTGGTTCCCATACTCTGCGTGGGAACGATGAGGGCAAGTTTCGGGAAGTTAATTTCGAGCGAATCCTTAACTGCCATATGTCGATGGACAACGGGAATGAACGTGGTACACTTCGTCTTACAGTGTAAGAGGGGCTATTCACCATGCAAACCGTCACCGTATCCGAAAAAGGCCAGGTTGTGATTCCTGCGGATATCCGCCGCCGCTTGGGGATCACGCCGGGCTGCCAGCTTGAATTCATCCTGGAAGGCAATGCCTTGCGCGTCGAAGTGAAGCGCCGGGTTCAA
>Ga0207968_100147_pt1 | contig 31141 bp, 32 predicted proteins | sample LakWasMet21_HOW5_2_FD_183867 | JGI IMG/M metagenome (GOLD analysis project Ga0207968, IMG submission 183867) | Freshwater sediment methanotrophic microbial communities from Lake Washington under simulated oxygen tension - Sediment Metagenome... | ecosystem: Environmental > Aquatic > Freshwater >...
CCTCGACCGGCCGGTAGCGAATCTCGACCGGATAGGTGCGGCCCGACACTTCGATGATCGGCGCGTCGAAGAAATGCCGCGAAAAGCGCTCCGGGTCGATCGTCGCGGAGGTGATGATCAGCTTCAGGTCGGGCCGCTTAGGCAACAGCCATTTCAGGTAGCCGAGCAGGAAATCGATGTTCAGGCTGCGCTCGTGCGCCTCGTCGATGATGATCGTATCGTACTGATGCAGATAAGGATCGTTTTGGATCTCGGCGAGCAGGATGCCGTCGGTCATCAGTTTGACCAACGAATCGGCATGGGTCTTGTCGGTAAAGCGCACCTTGAAACCGACCGACTTGCCGAGCGGCTCCCCAAGTTCCTCCGCGATCCGGTCCGCGACCGTGCGCGCGGCAATCCGGCGCGGCTGGGTGTGACCGATGAAGCCGGCGGAACCGAGGCCGATCGACAGACAAATTTTCGGCAACTGCGTGGTCTTGCCGGAACCGGTCTCGCCGCAGACGATGACCACCTGATTATTTTTGATCAGTTCGGCGATCTCGTCCTTCTTGCCGGTGACCGGCAAATCGGGAAAGTTCAGCGCCGGCACGCTGGCTTGGCGTTGATTGCGCTTTGCGACCGATTGTTCGATGCGGCCTTGCAGCGCGGCGACCTGCGTTTCCGGATGCTTGCCTTTCTGATAATCGCTGCGCAGCCGGTCGAGTTGGCGTTTAAAGCCGTGCCGGTCCTGGTTTAAACACCGCGGTAATTGGCGGGAAAGTTGTTTGAGGGTTTCGCTGAGGGACATCAAAACAGCCGGTAAATTGGTTTATTATACGATAAACCGGCATTTAGTAGGGTTGTCAACGTAGTTGTCCGCTGTTTATGATGCGGCGGCCGTTCTTACCTGGATTGCAAATTAATGCGCTTATGCATTAAGCCGGCGCCTTCGGCGCTATTCATGCCCTATGACCTCATTCTTTGCGGTATTGTTGATCCAGATCAATTTTCGAAATGGAAAAGGTGGAACAATGGCTCTACCCGATAAGGGACCGAGCTTTCTTCCGACCGTCGATGACTCTCAGAATAAGCCCTATTCACCCATTCCAAAGAGAAAAGTTATGAAAACTGTAAGTCAATTGTTCTTGGTCGTTGTTGCCGTCGTTACCTTGGCTGCCTGTGGCGACATGGGTAAAGGCCCAAATAAACCGGCCAGCTCGAGTTCCGCGCCGACCCTGCCGCAATAAACGTTTACCGACAAAAAATCAGATATTACCGCATCAATGACTTTGAAGCGGTAATATCAATTCAATGCCGAAGCTAATACGAAGCGGCCGAACCGGTTTTAACGATCGATCTTAGCGCATTCAGATCATTGATTCGCACGCCTCGCCGCTGAACGGTGATGACGCCATGTTTGTTTAAGTCCGCGAATTGCCGACTGACCGTTTCATTCGTCAGTCCGAGAAAATTCGCGATGTCGTGGCGGCGCATGCTCAAATTAAACTCCATCGCGGAAAACCCAAGCTCATCGTAGCGCCGAGATAAGTCCAGTAAAAAGCCGGCGATTCTGCCCCGAGCGGAACGATGGCCCAACGCCAGAATTTTATCGTGCCCGGAGGCGATTTCCTTGCCCAGGATCCGCATCATCTGAAGCGGCAGTCCGGGAATTTCAGAACACAGCGCGCTCAGGCGAGGCAACGGGACTTCACACACCGAACACGTTTCCAACGCGATTAAGGAACAGGTGAAGCGGCCATGTTGCAACGAATCCAGGCCCAATAACTCTCCCGGCAAATAAAAGCCGAGGGTTTGCTCGACGCCTTCCGCATTGACCATGAAACTCCGAAAAGAACCCGATTTAACGGCAAACAGGCTTTGACATTCCCCCCCCTGAAAATACAGGAATTCATCGACCTGCAAGGGTCTCCTGCTGTGCACAATGCTCGCAAGCTGACTTTTTTCGTTTCGTTGCAACCCATGCGGCATGCAAATATTGGTGAGCCTGCAATCGAGGCATGAATGGCCGGTTAAACTTGAGTCCATAGCTGCGTTCCTTTTTGGGGGGCATTGATCACTCGCGGAGATAAAAAGGAGCACTTTATTGTGGCTGTCCTTATCGCCGAATAGCGTCGCCGATCCGTTCAATAGATGCCGGCGAACCGTTATAAGTTTCGAACACAAGGCTAATTCTCAATTATTTCGCACGCACAGTCTATATCGAGAATGCCCAAAGCGATCATGTCGCCGTAGTCGCCGGTGACCGCGTTGTCACCGTAACTGCCCGCGCCTTTTGCCGCACTCGCCAACACGACCGACGGTTCCTCGCCTGCATTTGCCCTATCTCGGCGTCCGCATTGGTCGCCATCGCGCCCACCTGGGCGATCTCCTTACGGGCCGTGCACGGTTTAGACAGCGTCTTCAGTTCCTCCCGAGCGTGCCGTTGTCCCAGGGCTTTCCGCCGCCGATCGCGATCACTTCCGCAGTGACCGGTTTTGCCTCCGCATGATCGGGGATCACGATCCCGCCCGGCGAGGTGGTCTCGCATTCCAGGCGCTTGACGACGACACGGTCATGTAATGGACGAAGACTCATGGTTGTCTGACCCTCGATCAATCAAGAAACAAAAATTCTATGGTAGAGTGAACGCGACCCACGGCGTCAGTGGCAGTGTCGTTCTTTACACCTTTTTTACATTCCGGGAAATACAATCTGCGCTTCCGATCCCATGCCGGATCAATCTCAACAGCCTGCAAGGCATCATGCCGGGAGTCAAAGCTGCAAAGCCAACATCGTAAAAGCGCGGAGCCCACGGACGATGTGGGCGCATTGGCCGACCCGCCGCGCAGGCTGGGCTATGCCTGGGGCGTCGCCGCGCCATTGGTCTGCACCCTGATCGATTGGCCGTTGCGCCATTGGTTGGGGCCGGCCAGTATTTTGATGACCTACCTGCTCGGCGTGTTTCTGGTCGCCAGCCGTTACGGCCGCGGCGCCTCGATCGTCGCGTCATTGCTCAGCGCCCCGCCTTTCGCGTTTTACTTTGCCAGGCCCATTTTTTCGGTTGCGATCCAGGATCTTGAAAACATCATCGGTTTGGCGGTCATGATCGTGGTCGCCAATGTCACCGGCAGCCTGCTCGAAAAATTCAAACTCCAGACCGAATTGGCCCGGCAGAGGGAAAACCACGCCAACGCGCTCTATCGCCTGAGCAGTGACCTGTCCGCCGCCGCCGACCACGATGCCGTCGCCCGTATCGCGGTGGAGCACATTCACGCCGAATTTGGCGCCGCATCGGTTCTGCTGAGCGTCGGCGCCGACGAGCGCTTACATCCCCCCGCCGCTTTGGCATCGCCGGTTTCATTAAAAATCATCGATTTTACCGAGGCACAACGGATTTTTACAACCCGCAAGATCAGCCAAGAAAACCACATCGGGTATTACCCGCTCAAAAGCTCGCGAGCCTGGCAGGGCATGTTGATTATTGAAGCCAGCCAGACGCGTTCCTGGCAAGCCTCCGAGCGCGCCGCCTTCCTCGATACCTTTTGCCATTTGCTCGCCCAAACCCTGGAACGCTTGCAACTCGCCGCTCAGGCCCGGGAGGCGACGCTGCAAGCCGAAACCGAAGCCTTGCGCAATGCGCTATTGACCTCGATCTCGCACGACCTACGCACGCCCTTAACGCGGATCATCGGCGCCGCCAACGCATTGATCGAGAACGATGCCGAGTTTTCCATCGCGGAGCGCCAGGAATGCAACCAACTCGTGCTGGACGAAGCGCAGCGCATGTCGGAATTGACCGGCAAGCTGCTGGATATGGCCAGACTGAGCAGCGGCGAAATCGCGCTGCATCGGGACTGGAACGCGATCGAGGAAATCGTCGGTAGCGCCTTGAATCGTTTGGATAAACACCTGAAGGACAGGCCGGTGCGCACCTTGCTGCCGGATAGCTTGCCGCTGCTGTGGATCGATGCGGTGCTGATAGAGCAAGTGTTGGTCAACCTGATCGAAAACGCGGTCAAATACACCCCGTCGGGCAGTCCGATCGATATTTGCGGGCAGGCACAGGATGGCTTTTGTCGTTTAACCGTCGCGGATTACGGCGACGGTGTCGCCAAGGGCCAGGAATCCAAGATTTTCGACAAATTTTATCGTGGCGTCGCCGAATCCGATCAAAGCGGTGTCGGCCTGGGCTTGGCGCTTTGCAAGGCGATTATCGAAGCGCACGGCGGCCTGATCCAGGCCAGCAATCGAGCCGGCAAAGGCGCGGAATTCGTGATGACGTTGCCGCTGCGCGAACCACCGCGCGTTGCCGATCCCGAAGTCGGCGGGAGCCTATGATGACACTATCGCCGCTGATTCTGCTCATCGAAGACGACTTGCAGACCCGACGCTTTTTGAAGTCCAGCCTGCATCATCGTGGCTGGCGCACGGTGGGAGCCGACTGTGGCAAAACCGGCCTGGCCCTGTTACACAGTGAAAATCCCGACCTGGTGATCCTCGACCTCGGCTTGCCGGATATGGACGGCATCACGGTCACGCGGCGCCTCAGACAGTTATCCGATCTGCCGATTCTGATTCTGTCGGCGCGTAACCAGGAGCAAAACAAGATCATGGCCCTGGACGCCGGCGCCGATGACTACTTAACCAAGCCCTTCGGCAGCGGCGAACTCCATGCGCGACTGCAAGCCTTGTTACGCCGGGTATCCAGAAGCATCCATTCGCTCGAAGTCTTTGAAACCGGGGAGCTGAAAGTCGATCTGGCCCGGCGCAAGGTTTTTTTATCGAACCATGAAGTGCACATTACCCCGATCGAATATCGCTTACTCTCGATACTGATACGCCATGCGGGCGTGGTGGTCACGCATCGCCAACTCTTGCAGGAAGTCTGGGGCGCGGAACATATTGGCGATCAGCACTATTTACGCATCTATATGGGGCATTTGCGCCATAAACTGGAAACGAATCCGGCGCGCCCCCGCTATTTGCTGACGGAGGTCGGCGTGGGTTACCGTCTTGCACTGGATGATCAATTCATGTCCCAGGACGGTCCTATATAACGTCTCCTCGGAGCAATGACTTCCCTAGCAGTACGGCATTCATGATCCGGTAAAGACCTTCTTCAATACAAAATCTGGCTATTTCAACTCATCTTAAAGAATAAATAAAATGCATATCTTCCTTTTTATTGCCTTGACTTTGTTGTTGCCCGAATTCGCCGTAGCGGAAACAACGGGCGCCTCGGGCCCGGTTGTCTCATTGGATCTGACCCATCACGTCATCGGCTATCTTTCGGTGCTGGTGACGATCTGCGCTTATGTGGCCGCGATGGCCGAAGACGTGATCGAATTGCGCAAATCCAAGCCGATGGTCCTCGGATCGGCGATCGTCTGGTTTGCGGTCTGTATCTATTATGCCTTGCACGGCCAAGCAAAGACCGCGGCGCTGGCGTTTGAAAGCAACCTGCTCGCTTATGTCGAGTTGCTGTTGTTCATTCTGGTGTCGATGACCTACCTGAATGCGATGGAGGAACGTGGCGTCTTCGACGGTCTCAGGATTTGGCTGCTCAGCCGACAATACAGTTACCGCAAATTGTTCTGGATTACCGGCGGTCTTGCATTCTGTTTTTCGACCGTGATCAGCGGTCTGGCGGTGGGCCTGATCATGGGCGCGGTGGCGGCGGCGGTCGGTAAAAACAAACCGCAATTCGTCGGTTTGGCCTGCGTGAATGTCGTCGTGGCGACCAATGCCGGCGGTTCGTTCAGCCCCCTCGGCGGCATCTCGACGTTATTTGTCTGGCAACATAAAATCCTGCATTTCACCGAGTTTTTTTCGATCGCGCTGCCATGCCTGGTTAATTTTCTGGTGCCCGCTTCGGTCATGCACTTTTTTGTGCCGAAAGAAACGCCAGCGGCCTCGATGTGCCCGATCAACCTTCTGCGCGGCAGCTGGTGGGTGATTATTCTGTTCGTGGTGACATTGATCATTACGGTTTGGTCGAACGTCGCGCTGGAACTTCCACCCGCCGCCGGCATGATGGCGGGGTTGGCGTTGCTGCAGTTTTACTGTTTTTTCCTGACCAAGACGGCGCGGGCGAGTCCGAGCGAATATGCTTATGTGTACAAATTCTTTCAATTGGAAGTCCCTCGCCAAAATAGCAAACAGGATTTTGACGTTTTCAAGAATGTCGGGAATGTCGAATGGGATACGCTGCTGTTTTTTTATGGGGCGATGATGATCATCGGCGCATTGGGTTTCATCGGCTATCTCGATGCGATTGCGCATTTTCTGTATGGACAGATCAGCCCGACGATGGCCAACATTTCGATCGGCCTGTCATCCGCGTTCATCGATAACGGCACCCTGATGTTCGCGGTATTGACGATGCATCCGAATATTCCGCCCGGCCAATGGCTGCTCCTGACCCTGACCTTGGGCGTCGGCGGTAGCCTGCTGGCGATCGGCTCGGCGCCCGGCGTCGGTTTGCTCGGCCAGATCAAGGAGGGTTACACCTTCGGTTATCACATGCGCTGGATGCCGGTCATTTTGCTGGGCTATTTCGCCAGCATCGCGGTACATTATTGGATCAATGGCAGCTATTTCTGATCGCCGGCCGCCACATTTGAGTGGGCTGGATTCCGGCAATCCCTGCCGGTATGACGGACTTGTGCAAAGGCGATGAGTAAAGACCTGCCAGGTTTTAGAAACCTGGCAGGTCTGGTGGCGAGATCTCAGGACGACGGGTGCAGCTTGCTGTGATGCATCGAGTAACTGAAATACACGATCAATCCGAGCGCGAGCCAGACAATAAAACGCAGCCAGGTCAGCGCCGGCAAAAACGCCATCAGCGCGCCGCAGGAAAACATCCCGAGAATCGGAAACAAGGGGCTGAACGGTGTGGTGAAGGGGCGCTTGATGTCCGGCTGGGTGATGCGCAGCACGATCACCCCCAAACAGACGAGCACGAACGCCGCCAAGGTACCGATATTGACGAGCTCGGCCAGATCGCCGAGCGGCATGAAACCGGCGATCAGCGCCATGATCACGCCGCAAAGCACGATCACCCGCACCGGTGTTTGCGTGACCGGATTGACCGTATTGAAAAACGGCGACAACAGGCCATCCCGCGACATCGCGAAAATGATCCGCGTGAGCCCGTAATAAAGCACCAGCATCACCGTGGTCAGCCCCGCGATCACGCCGGTCGAGATCAGCGCCGACGCCCAGTTGATGCCCAGCAATTTGAGCGCGTAGGCCACCGGCGAAGACACGTTCAATTGGGTATAAGACACCACGCCGGTCAACAGCGCCGAGACAATGATGTAAATGATGGTACAAAACACCAGGGACGAGACGATGCCGAACGGCAGGTCGCGCTGCGGGTTTTGGGCTTCCTCGGCCGCCGTCGATACCGCGTCGAAACCGACATAGGCAAAAAACACGATCGACGCGCCGGCCAGGACGCCAGTGGTCTTGCCGTCGGGCAAGGTTTCAAACCAGCCGAAAGGCATGAAGGGATGCCAATTATCCGGATTCACATTGAACAGCGCGACCGCGATAAACACCGTGATCGTGACCAGCTTGACAAAAACCATCGCATTATTCGCTTTCGCGCTCTGTTTGACGCCGATGATCAAAAGCCCCATCAGGATCAAGATGATCAGAAAAGCCGGCAGGTTGATCAAGCCGCCGAGTTTCGGCGCCTTGGTCAGCGCTTCCGGCAGCGCCAGACCGATCGCCTCCAGCGCGTTATTGAAATAACCCGCCCAGCCGTTCGCGACCGCCGCAACCGAAATGCCGTACTCCAACAACAAATCCCAGCCGATGATCCACGCGATCAACTCGCCGAATGCCGCATAGCTGTAGCCATAAGCGCTGCCGCAGCCGCCGACCGCGGCCGCCAGTTCCGCATAGGAAAGCGCGGCAAAGGTGCAGGCGAAACCCGCGACGATGAACGAGATCACGACCGCCGGCCCGGATTGGGTCGCGGCGGCGATGCCGGTCAGTACAAAGATCCCCGTGCCGATGATCGCGCCGATGCCGAGAAAGGCCAGATCCCATGCCGTTAAACAGCGCTTCAGTCCGAAATCGGCTTCATGCTCGGTCTCGACCCGCTTCGTTCGGAATATTTGCAATGCCATGCACAGTCTCCTTTTGCGATAGTGTTAAGTGAGGGAAAAGTTTGAAAAACTTTATCACAAAGCATACTGTGCGGCGAATTCATGCGCATAAATTGAGGCTAAATCCTCGGCGTGCCGGTGAAACCTACGAACAATCGCCGAGGCCGCCCGGCGCAACGCCCTCCCGGGCCTTTCCGATCTTGTCGATCAAGGTGTCAAATCCACGCGCAGCCGGTGTTTTGCCGCCGACCAAGACGCTCAGCAATTCATCGTCTTCCCAGGTCAGCAGCTCGACAAATTGGGCCTGCTCATCGCGATCCGCCCGCAAATAGTCGTTTTCGAGATAGCGCAGCAACAGGATGTCCAGCTCGACGACGCCGCGCCGGCATCGCCACTTGAGCTTTTCGAACGCACGCATCAGCCTTCTTGCCGTTGTAGCAGCAGCTTTTTGGTTTCGGCGATCGCCTTGGCCGGATTCAGTCCTTTCGGGCACGTGTCGGTGCAATTCATGATCGTGTGGCAACGGTACAATTTGAACGGGTCTTCGAGCGCGTCGAGACGTTCGCCGGTATTTTCGTCGCGACTGTCGATGATCCAGCGATAAGCCTGCAGCAAGACCGCGGGACCGAGATAGCGTTCGCTGTTCCACCAATAACTCGGGCAACTCGTCGAACAACAGGCGCACAACACACAATCGTACAGCCCGTCCAGCTTGGCGCGATCCTCATGGCTTTGCAGGCGTTCGCTGTCGGCGGGCGGCGGGGTCTGGGTTTCGATCCAGGGCTTGATCGAGGCGTATTGCGCGAAAAAATGCGTCAGATCGGGCACCAAGTCCTTGACCACGTGCGCATGCGGCAGCGGATAGATCCGTATCGTGTCGGGATAGGCGTCGATCGCCTTCGTGCAGGCCAGCGTATTCTTGCCGTTCACGTTCATCGCGCAGGAACCGCAGACGCCTTCCCGGCAGGAACGGCGGAAGGTCAGGGTGCTGTCGATTTCGTTCTTGATCTTGATGATCGCGTCCAGCACCATCGTGCCGCAATGTTCCTTGTCGAGTTCGAACACATCGACGCGAGGATTCTCGCCGCTGTCCGGGTCCCAACGGTAAATCTCGAAACGGCGGATTGCTTTCGTGCCTTGCGGCGCCGGATAGGTTTTTCCCTGAATGAGACGCGAGTTAAGCGGCAGGGTGAATTCAGCCATCAATAGATCCTCTCTTTGGGTGGGAAAACCTCGACTTCGTCGGTCAGGGTAAATAGATGCACCGGGCGGTAATCGATCTTGACCTGGTTGCCCTCGGTCCAGGTCAGGGTGTGCTTCAGCCAGTTCGGATCGTCGCGGTCCGGATAATCCTCGCGCGCATGCCCTCCCCGGCTCTCCTTGCGGTTGCCGGCCGCGGTGATCGTGACTTGGGCCTGGCTCAACAGATTGTCCAGTTCCAAGGTTTCGACCAGATCGGTATTCCAGATCAGCGAGCGGTCTTTCAGACTGACATCCGCAAATGACGCGCGAATGCCGGTCATCGCCTCGATGCCTTCGTCAAGCGTCGCTTGGGTCCGGAACACGGCCGCCTTGGTCTGCATCGTTTTCTGCATGTCCAGACGAATCTCGGCGGTCGTGCAGCTGCCCCGCGCATGGCGGATCTTGTCGAAACGCGCGATCGCCTGATCGGCCGCGTCCCTGCGCAGCGGTTTGTGCGCATCACCCGGTTTGATCAGTTGGGCGCAGCGGATCGCGGCCGAGCGGCCGAACACGATGATGTCGAGCAGGGAATTCGAGCCGAGCCGGTTCGCGCCGTGCACCGACACGCAGGCCGCCTCGCCGATCGCCATCAGCCCCGGCACCACATGATCGGGATTGCCGTCCTTCAGGGTCACCACTTCGGTGCGGTAGTTGGTCGGGATGCCGCCCATGTTGTAATGCACGGTCGGCAGGATCGGGATCGGTTCCTTGGTCACATCGACGCCGGCGAAGATGCGCGAGGTTTCGGCGATGCCCGGCAGCCGCTCATGGATAATCGCGGGGTCGAGATGTTCGAGATGCAGATAGGCGTGATCTTTCAATTTGCCGACGCCGCGGCCTTCGTTGATCTCGATCGTGATCGCGCGGCTGACGATGTCGCGGGAGGCCAGATCGCGCGCGGAGGGCGCATAGCGTTCCATGAAGCGCTCGCCTTCGGAGTTGGTCAGATAACCGCCCTCGCCTCTTACGCCTTCGGTGATCAGACAGCCGGCGCCGTAAATACCGGTCGGATGAAACTGGATGAACTCCATGTCCTGCAACGGCAGGCCCGCGCGCAGCACCATCGCATTGCCGTCGCCGGTGACCGTATGCGCGGAGGTGCAGGAGAAATAGCTGCGGCCGTAACCGCCGGTCGCGAGCACGGTCGAATGCGCCTTGAACAGATGCAGCGAGCCGTCATCCAGGCACCAGGCCAAGACGCCGCGGCATTCACCGTCTTCCATGATCAGGTCGAGTGCGATGTATTCGACGAAGAATTCAGCATTGTGCTTCAACGCCTGCTGATACAGGGTGTGCAGGATCGCATGGCCGGTCTTGTCCGCCGCCGCGCAGGTGCGCAGCGCCCGCCCCTTGCCGTAATGCGTGGTCATGCCGCCGAACGCGCGCTGATAGATCTTGCCTTCCGGCGTCCGCGAGAACGGCACGCCGTAATGTTCGAGTTCGATCACCGCCGGCATCGCTTCCCGGCACATGTATTCGATCGCGTCCTGGTCGCCGAGCCAGTCGGAACCCTTGACCGTGTCGTACATGTGGAAGCGCCAGTCGTCCTCGCCCGCGTTGCCGAGCGCGGCGCTGATGCCGCCCTGCGCCGCGACCGTGTGGCTGCGGGTCGGAAACACCTTGGTAATGCAGGCCGTCTTCAGGTTTTTTTCGGCCATGCCGAAAGTCGCCCGCAGGCCCGCGCCGCCCGCGCCGACCACCACCACGTCATAGGCGTGTTCAATAATTTTGTAAGAAGCCGTCATGAATCATCCAACTTGAATAGTGCGAAATACGGCCAAGAGCGCCGTCAGCGTGAGCAAAACAAAAACCAGATTGACCAGCCAGATCGAGACGATCTTGCAACCTTCGCGGCCGACATAGTCTTCGATCACCACGCGCAGACCCAGCCCCGCATGGTAAAAAGCCGCCGCGATAAAGGCGATGACGCCGACCGCGTTGACAGGCGCGGCGAGCCAGGCTTGTGTTTCCGCATACGGCGTACTCGCGCCGAGATCGATCAGTTTGATCAGCCAATAGGACAGCGGGATCAATGCGGCCGCGGTCACCCGCTGCAGCCACCAGTGTGTCGTCCCGGATTTCGCCGAACCCAAGCCGCGGGCCCTGGTTAAAGGTGTTCGATATTTCATAAGCTAATCCGCACTCAATAGAACCAAAGAAACCAATGTCAACACGAGCGACGCCGCCAGTTCGATCCAGGCATGGCGGTTCAGCGTTGCGGGTTCGAAACCCCGACCCGCATCCCAGATCAAATGCCTGACGCCATGGCACAAATGAAAAAACAGCGCATAGATGAAACCCCAACTGAACAAGCGCATCCACCAGGAAGCCGCGAACGTCTGCACCGAAGCATAAGCCTCCGGCCCCGAGGCCAGCGCGGACAGCAGGCAGACGACATACAGCAGGCCGAACGACAGCAAGACACCGGTGATCCGGTGCGTGATCGACAGGATGCCGGTCAACGGCAGCTTATAGACTTGCAAGTGGGGTGAAAGCGGTCTTTGCGGTTGCGCGCTCATGGGCATGTTTTCCGGTGTGAGGGGAGAATTAAAAATCGATGCAGCGGCCGTTTTTTTCCCAGTCGCCGTAGCGGGTCGGCTCGGGGCCTGCAAAACCGCCGACTTCTGCGCGGGACGATGGGGAGGTTGGCGAGAGAGATGAAGGTGGCCGGAAGCCGGTATGGTCCGGTTGCTCAGGCTGTTCTGGGCTGGATATCGGTTGTTCCGTCATCATCGCTGGAGAGCTATCTGAGTGATAAGGAGTCCATGCGCCAAGGCACGGAGAGCGCAGACCGAGACGGCGAACTGCACATTTTCCGGACGGCGAACACCTCTGGAGGGATGCCGCAAAAAACGATCACACGGGAAAATTGGGAATTCGACGGCTTAGCCTATCGCAAAGCTTGTCCGTATTATATAAAGCAATAGGGCCGGACAACAAGGGCTAAAACGGATGGGGCGCAAGAAATGGTGCCCAGGGACAGAATCGAACTGTCGACACAAGGATTTTCAGTCCTTTGCTCTACCGACTGAGCTACCTGGGCAATGCCTGCCGTTACCGGCATGAGGATTTGAAGTTGCAGCGCGAATGCACAAAAAATGGTGCCCAGGGACAGAATCGAACTGTCGACACAAGGATTTTCAGTCCTTTGCTCTACCGACTGAGCTACCTGGGCGTGCCTGCAAAAGACGCATATTTAAACCGATTATCGGGGAAACGTCAATAAAAGTTTTTGCGGAGATTGATCGGATTGGCGGCAGCGCCTTCGGCGCGGACGCTATTGAGGCGGATGGGGGCCGGGCTGCCGCGTCCCGATGCCGAAAAAGGCCGCAAGCGCCCGGCACACCTTCTTGATGCCGACCCAAATTTTCGGCAGCAGCCAGATCATCGCCGCGATAAACAGCGCCAGCGCGATCAGGAAAACGAAAGGATGCTGGACCGCGGCCCAGACGCCGGTGATCACCGCCACGTCTTCGCCGATCGAGGCGGCCCAGTTGCTGAACGGTTCCGGCGAGGTATTGATCAGCACCCGGCTGCCGGCCTTGGTCATATGCGAACCGGCCGCCATGCCGCCGCCGACGATCGCGGCGGCCAGTTCGACGGCCGGATTCAGCTCGCCGACCGCGCCGGCCGCCAGCATGGCGCCGGCCGGGATACGGATGAAGGTGTGAATCATATCCCAGCCGCTATCGACGCCGGGCGTCTTGTCGGCAAAGAACTCGATGCAGTACATCAAGCCGGCCGCGACCATGACGGCCGGATTCGCGACGACCTGCAAATCCGGCGGCAACACGATATTGCCGCTGTTCGCGAGAAAACCGAGCGTCAGCAAGGTCGCGTACAGGTTGATGCCGCTGGCCCAGGCCAGGCCCATCGTCAACGCCAAGGTCGCGGAGATTTGATTCAGTGCGTCCATTAGGCCACCTCAGGAATGATTGATTGATGCAGGGTAGTATAGCGCGATGCCTGCCGGCTTGATAAACGGCGCCCACTGGCCGGCATTTTTTCGCACATGCCGGCGTCAGACCATGTAAAATGGCGGCTATTACCCCACCGTTTTAACTTTGGATTGTAAACGTGAATTTGAGAGGAACCACTATATTATCGGTGCGCCGCGGCAACAAGGTCGTGATCGGCGGAGACGGCCAGGTAACCCTGGGCAACACGGTCATGAAAGGCAATGCCCGCAAGGTGCGCCGCCTGTATCATGACAAGGTGATCGCCGGCTTTGCCGGTTCGACCGCGGACGCCTTTACCTTGTTCGAGCATTTCGAAGGCAAACTCGAAAAACACCGCGGCCACCTGATGCGCGCGGCGGTCGAGATGGCGAAAGACTGGCGCACCGACCGCACCCTCAGGCGCATGGAAGCGATGCTGACGATCGCGGACGCGAAAACCTCGCTGATCATCTCCGGCAACGGCGATGTGGTCGAGCCCGAACAGAATCTGATGGCGATCGGCTCCGGCGGCGCCTTCGCGCAGGCCGCCGCGCGCGCCTTGCTCGAAAATACCGCGTTGAGCGCCCGCGAGATCGTCGAAAAAGCGCTGTCGATCGCGGCCGATATCTGCATTTATACGAATCACAACTTGCGCATCGAAGAACTGGACGCGGAACCGAACGAGTAAAGCATGACCCCAATGACCCCCAAAGAAATCGTCCATGAACTGGACAAGCACATCGTCGGCCAATCCAATGCGAAACGTTCGGTCGCGATCGCGCTGCGCAACCGTTGGCGCCGGCAGCAAGTTGACGCCTCGTTACGCGAGGAAATCACTCCGAAAAACATTTTGATGATCGGCCCGACCGGCGTCGGCAAGACCGAAATCGCCCGCCGTCTGGCGCGCCTCGCGCATGCGCCGTTCATCAAGATCGAGGCGACCAAATTCACCGAAGTCGGCTATGTCGGACGCGATGTCGAATCGATCATTCGCGATCTGGCCGATACCGCGGTCAAACTGATGCGTCAGTCCGAAATGGAAAAGGTGCAGATCAAGGCGTATGACGCCGCCGAGGACAGGATTCTCGACCTGCTGCTGCCCGAGGCGGACGGCGGCATGCGCTCGGAGTCGCACGAATCGACCCGGCAAAAGATGCGCAAGAAACTGCGCGAAGGCGACCTCGACGACAAGGACATCGAGATCGACGTGCAGTTGGCGCCGATGGGCGTCGAAATCATGGCGCCGCCGGGCATGGAAGAAATGACCAATCAATTGCAGGGCCTGTTCCAGAACATGGGCACCGGAAGGACGCGCAGCCGCAAGATGAAGATCAAGCAGGCCTTCAAGGTCCTGCAGGAAGAGGAAGCCGCGCGCCTGGTCAACGACGAGGAGATCAAGCTGAAGGCGGTCGAGGCGGTCGAGCAGAACGGCATCGTGTTTCTCGATGAAATCGACAAGATCTGCAAACGCTCGGATAGCGGCGGATCGGGTGGTGAGGTTTCGCGCGAAGGCGTGCAGCGCGATCTGTTGCCGATCGTCGAAGGCAGCACGGTCAGCACGAAATATGGCGCGATCAAGACCGACCACATCCTGTTCATCGCCTCCGGCGCGTTTCATCTGACCAAGCCGTCGGACCTGATCCCGGAACTGCAAGGCCGTTTCCCAATCCGGGTCGAACTCGAGGCCTTGTCCGCGGACGACTTTTTCCGTATCCTGACCGAACCGGATGCCTCGCTGACCGAACAATATGCGGCGCTGCTCGCGACCGAAGGCGTCACTCTGAGCTTCGCGACCGACGGCATCCGCCGGATCGCCGAACTCGGCTGGGAAGTCAACGAAAAGACCGAGAACATCGGCGCGCGGCGTTTGCATACGATCCTGGAACGTTTGCTCGAAGAGATTTCGTTCAACGCCCCGGACCTGCTCGAAAAAAACATCGTGATCGATGCTGCGTATGTCGACCGTCACCTGGGCGAATTCGTCCACGACGAGGACTTGAGCCGATATATACTATGATGCGTAGGGTGGGTTAGACGCGCATGGGAACGATAGCTGATCAATCATCGAACCTTGCCGCGCGTCGTAACCCACCGTTGGGCATCACCAAAGGCGGGTTCGGCGCGCGGCGAGTTCCGCCGTATTCAAAAAGGCTGACGCAAAGCGCGCCGAACCCACCCTACATCCGAACTGACCATGCGACTTCATACCCCACCCTGCAACGCGCTGCCGACCGACATCAAGCTACATCAGGTTTCCAGGATTCTGGAAGTCCATTTCGATGACGGCCAGATTTTCATGCTGCCGTGCGAATATTTGCGCGTCTACACCCCGTCCGCGGAAGCTCTGGGCCATGCGCCCGGACAGGAAATCCTGCAAACCGGCAAGGAAAGTGTCACGATCCGGGAGATTCACCCGGTCGGCAATTATGCGATCTGCCCGGTGTTCAGCGACGGCCATAACAGCGGCATTTACACCTGGGACTTTCTCTACCAACTCGGCGCCGAATACGACAGCCTCTGGGCCGGCTATCTGGAACGCCTTCAAGCCGCCGGATACGAACGCCAAGCCCCCCAACATTGACACGATAATATGACTCATCACAAAACGACCCATTTCGGCTTCAAGGAAGTCGCGACCGAAGACAAGGTCAAACTGGTTCGCGGCGTTTTCGACTCGGTCGCCGAAAAATACGACATCATGAACGACCTGATGTCGCTCGGCATTCACCGCATCTGGAAACGGATCGCGATCCAGCTTTGCAATGTCCGCAGCGGCGAGAAAGTGCTCGACCTGGCCGGCGGCACCGGCGATTTGACGACCTTGCTCGAAAAAAGGATCGGCAAGGACGGCCTCTGCGTGCTCGCCGACATCAACTCGGAAATGCTGCGCACCGGCCGTAACCGCCTGATCGACCGCGGCCTGTCCGGTAACATCGACTATGCGCAGGTGAATGCCGAATGCCTGCCGTTCGCGGACAACACCTTCGACTGCGTGATCATCGGCTTCGGCCTCCGCAACGTGACCGACAAGGACGCCGCCCTACGCTCGATGCATCGCGTGTTGAAACCGGGCGGGCGCGGCCTGGTGCTCGAATTTTCGCATCCGATCGACCCGGTCACCGAGAAGGTTTACGACTTCTATTCGTTCAGCCTGCTGCCGAAAATCGGCAAATGGGTCGCGAAGGATGAAGACAGTTATCGCTATCTGGCCGAATCGATAAGGATGCACCCGAAGCAGACCGAATTGAAGGCCATGATGGAAACCGCCGGCTTCGAACGCTGCGAATACTACAACATGACACAAGGCATCGTCGCGGTCCATCGCGGCTACAAGATCTGAAATGGCGCTCAAACCGTTGTTGATGGCTGCGCTCGAAAGCGCGCTGAACCGCTATCTCAGGCTGGATCTGGACGTCGGCGAATTGCTGACGCCGCTCGCCGGCAAGGTGATCGGGCTGACCGTCGAGCCGTTCGGGGAAACCGTGTATCTGTGCCCGACGACGGACGCGATCCAGGTCTTGGATGCCTACCCCGAACCACCCGACACCCGGATCACGGGTTCGCTGTGGTCCCTGGGCCTGATGGGAATCAGCGCCAAGCCGATGCGCTCGGTGTTCTCGGGCGAGGTCAGGATCGAAGGCGACGCCTCGACCGGGCGCCAATTCCAGGCCTTGTTCGACAAACTGAACATCGATCTCGAGGAAAAACTCGCGCAGGTCACCGGCGACGTGATCGCGCATCAGATCGGCAATTTCTTCCGTTCCGGCTCACGCTGGACGCGGCAGTCGCTCAGGACTTTCGAACTGAATTTGAGCGAATTCTTGCAGGAAGAAACGCGGGACCTGCCAGCAGGTCCCGAGGCCGATATTTTCTACCGTCATGTCGACGCACTGCGCGCCGATTTCGACCGCCTGAACTGCCGGATCGAACGCCTCGGAACCGTATTACCCCCTAAGCCGCTCGCGCGGGGCGAATGATGCCCCGACGTCCGCACCTACCCCGAACCAACCCCACGTGATCAGTCCAAGAACCATATACCGCTTGATCCATATCAATTGGGTGCTGGTATTTCACGGCCTCGATGAACTCGTGCTGAAAACGCACCTGTTCCGTCCGATCCGCTTCCTGGCCGCGCTGTCGCCCTATTATTGGCTCAGAAGACGCAATGAACCGCGCGGCGTGCGCATCCGCAAGACGCTCGAGGACCTGGGGCCGATCTATGTCAAATTCGGCCAGGCGCTATCGACCCGCAAGGACCTGTTGCCGGACGACATCGCCGACGAACTGGTCAAACTGCAAGACCGGGTGCCGCCGTTCCCGAACGAGGTCGCCCGGCGGATCATCGAATCAGAACTGGGCATGTCGATCGACGCGGCGTTCGTCGACTTCGATCCATCGCCTTTGGCTTCGGCCTCGGTCGCGCAGGTGCATACCGCAAAACTGCACACCGGCGAAGACGTCGTGGTCAAGGTGCTCAGGCCCGACATCGAAGACCGTATTCATTCCGATATCGCGCTGCTCTATGAACTGGCGCGCTTCGCCGAGCGCTTCTGGTCGGATGCGCGCCGCCTGCGGCCGCTCGAAGTGGTCGCCGAATTCGAAAAAACCACGCTCGACGAGCTCGACTTGATTCGGGAAGCGGCGAACGCGGCCAAACTGCGGCGCAACTTCGAGAATTCGGACATCATCTATATCCCGGAGATCCATTGGCCGTTGTCGCGACAAAAGGTCATGGTGATGGAAAGGATTCACGGCATTCCGGTCGGCGAGATCGAACAGTTGCGCGCCGGCGGCGCCGATTTCAAACTGCTGGCCGAACGCGGTGTCGAGATTTTCTTCACACAAGTGTTCCGGGACAATTTTTTCCATGCGGACATGCACCCCGGCAATATCTTCGTCGATCTGCCGGCCAAATACATCGCGGTCGATTTCGGCATCGTCGGTTCCTTGTCGTTGTCCGACCAGCATTATCTGGCCGAAAATTTCCTGGCGTTCTTCAACCGCGATTACCGGAAAGTCGCGCGCATGCACGTCGAATCGGGCTGGGTGCCGAGTTCGACCCGGATCGAGGAATTCGAATCGGCGATCCGCGGCGTGTGCGAGCCGATCTTCGAAAAACCGCTGCGCGACATCTCGTTCGGCCAGCTCTTGCTGCGCCTGTTCCAAACCGCGCGCCGCTTCGACATGCATGTGCAGCCCCAGCTGGTGCTCTTGCAGAAAACCTTGTTGAATATCGAAGGCCTGGGCCGGCAGCTCTATCCCGAACTGGATTTATGGCAGACCGCGAAGCCCTTCCTCGAACGTTGGTTCCAGGAACGGATGGGCCCGAAAGCCAAATTGAACCAACTCTTCGCGCACTTTCCGGAACTCGCCCAGCAGCTTCCGGAAGTGCCGTCCCTGCTTTACAAGGCGCTCGACAACGCCGCCTACGCGAAACAAACCCGCGAGGCGCAGACCAGGGAGCTCGCGGAACTGCGCCGGCAGATCGAAACGAATCATCAGTCCACGCAATGGACGCTACTGGTCTGCGCCGCATTGATCAGCGCGGCGATTTTTTTCGGGTAGCGCACTTTCTGTCCTGATACAGACCAGGATTGCGCAAAAAGCATCGGCGACCCATCGTCCCGCAAACAAGACGAATCCGCCCCGATATTTTATAATAATCCGATTCGCCTTACTTAATTCAACCAAGAGAGAGAACTATGTCAGTAAAAAGAATGGCTGATCTGGACTTGTCCGGCAAGCGCGTATTGATTCGTCAGGATTTGAACGTACCGGTCAAGAACGGCAAGGTCACCAGCGATATCCGCATTCAAGCCAGCGTGCCGACCATCCAGCAAGCGCTGGAAAAAGGCGCGGCGGTGATGCTGATGTCGCATCTCGGCCGTCCCGAGGAAGGCGTCTATGACGAAGCGTCCTCGTTGAAGCCGGTCGCCGAACGCCTGGCCGAACTGCTCGGCAAGCCGGTGCGCCTCGAAAAAGACTGGATCGACGGCGTCGAGATTCAACCCGGCGAAGTCGTGTTGTGCGAAAACGTCCGTTTCAATGCCGGCGAAGGCAAGAACAAGGACGAACTGGGCCAAAAAATGGCCGCTCTCTGCGATGTATTCGTGATGGACGCATTCGGCACCGCGCACCGCGCGCAAGCCTCGACGCACAGCGTCGCGAAGTTCGCCAAGATCGCCTGCGCCGGCCCACTCTTGGCCAGTGAACTCGACGCGCTGGGCAAAGCGCTCGAAACCCCGGCCAAGCCGCTGGTCGCGATCGTCGGCGGCTCGAAGGTGTCGACCAAGCTGACCGTGTTGAAGACATTGTCCGAAAAAGTCGATCAATTGATCGTCGGCGGCGGCATCGCGAACACATTCATCGCGGCGGCCGGCTTCCCGGTCGGCAAATCCTTGTATGAGCCGGACCTGATCGGCGAGGCCAAGCAGCTGATCGCGCTGGCCAAGCAAAACGGCTCGGACATCCCGGTTCCGGTCGATGTGGTGTGCGCGAAGGAATTCGCCGAAACCGCGGCAGCGACCGTCAAAAAAGTCAGCGAAGTGACCGAAGACGATCTGATCATGGACATCGGGCCCGAAACCGCGAAACTGTACGCCGAGATTCTGACCTCCGCCAAAACGATCGTCTGGAACGGTCCGGTCGGCGTCTTCGAATTCGACCAGTTCGGTGGCGGCACTAAGTCCCTGGCCGAAGCGATCGCCAAATCGCCGGCATTCTCGATCGCCGGCGGCGGCGATACCTTGGCCGCAATCGACAAGTACGGCATCAGCGACAAAGTATCCTACACCTCGACCGGCGGCGGCGCTTTCCTGGAATTCCTCGAAGGCAAGGAATTGCCGGCCGTTGCGATCCTGCAAACGCGCGGCGAATAAATCCCGCGCGGATTCAGCCGGGCCGATGCGTATCGCCCCGGCACAGCCCGATCAACCCCGGCGCATAATCGGGGCGACTCTCCCCAAAAGAGTACAATATTGCTAATATTCCATTATTACTAATATAATGGCCGCAAGCGTTTTGTAACGCACTGATCACAACGATAGAAAACCAATAGGCATCGGCCGGGTCAAATGATCGGACCGCTCCGCCTCCACCCCCAATAGGATACCGATGGCCAGAGTTACTGTTGAAGATTGTTTGGAACATGTCGAAAACCGCTTTAAACTGGTGTTGCTGGCGGCCACGCGCGCGCGCCAGCTGGCGCGCGGCGCGGACGAATTCGTCCCGCGCGGCAAGGACAAGGACACCGTCGTCGCCCTGCGCGAAATCGCGGCGGGCCATGTGACGATGACGAATGTGAACGCGCTGCACCGCTCCACCGAACACCACGATCCTAATTCGATGTTCTGAGCCTAAAACCATGTTGGACATAGCCGATCCGATCGAACTCGAACGCCCCCAGGACAAACTGGTCCGGCGTTTGTGCGAGATTCTGAACGGCTATCTCGATCCGGAGCAGATCGGCGACTGCGTCCGCGCCTACGAATTCGGCGCCACCGCGCATTCGGGACAATTCCGCAAAAGCGGCGAAGCCTATATTTGCCACCCGGTCGCGGTCGCGATCAGCCTGGCCGAAATGCGCATGGACGCCAACTGCATCAAGGCGGCGATCCTGCATGACGTGATCGAGGACACTCCGATCAGCAAGGCCGAACTCGCGAGTCAATTCAGCTCGGAAGTGGCCGAACTGGTCGACGGCGTGACCAAACTGACCAAGATCGACGGCATCTCGCGCGCCGAGGCGCAGGCCGAGAACGTGCGCAAGATGTTCATGGCGATGACCCGGGATTTGCGGATCATCATGGTCAAACTCGCCGACCGCCTGCACAACATGCAAACCCTCGGCGTGATGCCGCCGGAAAAGAAACGGCGCATCGCGAAGGAAACGCTGGACATCTACGCGCCGCTCGCGAACCGCCTGGGCATGAACAATATCCAGCAGCATCTCGAAGTGCTCAGCTTCGAGGCAATGTATCCCAGGCGTTATTCGATCCTGAAAGCCGCGGTCAAGAAAACGCGCGGCAACGGCCTCAAATCGATCAATACGGTCGAGAACGCGATCAAAAACCGGATGGCCCTGGCCGGCATCACTTGTGAAGTGTCCGGGCGCGAAAAAAATCTATACAGCATTTATACCAAGATGCGGCACAAGAAAATCTCGCTGCCGGATATTTTCGATGTGTATGCGTTCCGGATCTGCGTCGACGATATCGACAACTGCTACCGGGCGATCGGCGTCGTGCATTCGCTCTACAATCCGAAACCGGGCCGCTTCAAGGACTATATCGCGCTGCCGAAGGCGAACGGCTATCAGTCCCTGCACACGACCCTGGTCGGCCCCGGCGGCGTGCCGGTCGAGATCCAGATCCGCACGCACGAGATGCACCGGATGGCCGAATCGGGCATCGCCGCGCACTGGATCTATAAATCCGACGACGACAGGAACGAAAAATTCCAGAAGCGTGCGAACGAGTGGCTGAAAGACATCCTGGAGATTCAGAAATCGGCCGGCGATTCGCTCGAATTCATCGAAAACCTGAAGGTCGACCTGTTCCCGCAGGAAGTCTTCGTGTTCACCCCGAAAGGCAATATCGTCAAGGTGCCGCGCGGTTCGACCGTGGTCGATTTCGCCTATGCGGTGCATACCGACATCGGCAATCAGTGCATCTCCGCGCGCATCGACAAACAATTGGCGCCGCTGCAGACCAAGCTCGAAAACGGCGTCACGGTCGATATCGTGACCGCCCCATGGGCGCGGCCGAACCCGTTATGGCTGAACTTCGTGATCACCGCGAAGGCCCGTTCCAGCATCCGCGGCTATCTGAAAAATTTCAACCGCAAGGAAGCGATCCTGCTCGGCCGCCGCCTGCTCGAAAAGGAGCTGCAGGCGATGCATTTGCATCTCGAACAGGTCGATGAGGCGCGGCTTCAGGAATTGCTCAAGATCAACGCGAAAGCCTCGCTGGACGACCTGCTCGAAGACATCGGCCTCGGCAACAAGATGCCGTTCCTGATCGCGAAACGAATTGCCCAGGACGACATGCACGGCGCGATCAAGCTCGAAGAGACCCCACAGGCCCGCACCGCGCCGCTGATCATCAAGGGCACCGAAGGCATGATCATCACCTTGGCCAAATGCTGCCGGCCGATTCCGGGCGATTCGATCATCGGCTTTTACAACCCGGGCAAGGGCATCGTCGTGCATCACCACGAGTGCCACAACAGCAGCGATACCCGGAAAAAACAGGCCAACTGGCTCGATGTCGACTGGAGCCAGGATTTGACCACCGAATTTCCGTCCGAATTGCGCCTCGAGGTGATGAACCGGACCGGCGCGCTGGCGACGATCCTGGCCGCGATTTCGGAAATGCATTCGAACATCGAAAACGTCAGCGTGGTCGATCAGGACGACAAGGTCTGCGTCGATCTGATCACCTTGAGCGTGATGAACCGCGTGCATCTGGCCGAAATCATGCGCAAGCTGAAAAAATTGCCGATCGTGGTCAAGATCGAGCGCGTCAGGGCCTAAGCGGATGCGGCTTCGCCAAGCATTTCATTGTGGATTTCGTCAATAATCACCTCGCCATGCTCAAACAAATCATCAGCACCGACCAAGCCCCGCAAGCGATCGGCACCTATTCGCAAGCCGTCAAAGTCGACCGCACCGTGTATCTGTCCGGCCAAATCCCGTTGTCGCCGGAGACGATGACCCTCGTTGACGGCGATATCAAGGCCCAGATCGCGCAGGTCTTCGAGAACCTGCAAGCGGTCGTGGCGGCGGCCGGCGGCACCTTCGCCGATGTCGCCAAACTGAATGTGTATCTGACCGACCTCTCGCACTTCCCGATCGTGAATGACGTGATGGGGCAGTATTTTCAGGCGCCTTATCCGGCGCGCGCCGCGATCGGCGTCGCGGCCTTACCGAAAGGCGCCCAGGTTGAAATCGACGGCATCATGTGCCTGCCGCCGCAGGAATACCCGGCTTCCTGAAATCCTGACCAATGAACCGTCTGCAGCAACCGGTTTCCGCGCTTGCGGGAATCGGCGCGCAAACCGCGCGTCGCCTCGAAAAACTCGGCATCCGGATGATTCAGGACCTGTTGTTCCATCTGCCGACGCGTTATGAAGACCGCACCCATCTGACCCCGATCGGCGCGCTCGCCGCCGGCATGACCGCGATGATCGCGGGCCGGGTCGAATTCGCGGACATCCTGCCGCGCGGCCGCAAGAGCCTGATCGTCCGGATCGCCGATGACAGCGGCTTCATCTCGCTGAAATTTTTCCATTACTCGGCCAATCAGTTCCATGCCTTCACGCCCGGCGCGTTGGTCAGCTGCTTCGGCGAAGCGCGCCACGGCTACGCCGGCCTGGAGATGACGCATCCCGATTATCAGATCATCGCCGATCCGGACCATTTCGCGCTCGACAGCCGCCTGACGCCGGTTTATCCGCTGACCGAAGGGCTGAGCCAGAGCGCAATCAGAAAAGCGGTCAAACAGGCGCTGGCGCTGTGTACGCACGACAGCCGCCTGTTGACCGACTGGTTACCCGAGCGGCTCATGCAAGAATTGCGCTTCCCTGCCCTGCACCAAGCCATTCAAACCCTGCATACGCCCGGCGAGCCGGACGCCTCCGCCGCGCTGCAAAACGGCAGCCATCCGGCGCTGAAGCGGCTCGCGCTCGAAGAATTGCTGACCCACTATCTGAGCCTCCGGCAAGCCAAAAACCTCAATCAATCCTGCGCCGCGCCGCGCCTGCCCGGCGACCCGGTCGCGGCCGACCATTTCATCCGCCACCTCCCCTTCCCACTGACCGGCGCGCAGCGGCGCGTGATCGCCGAAATCGCCGCAGACTGCACCCGGGCACGGCCGATGATGCGGCTCGTGCAAGGCGATGTCGGCTCCGGCAAGACGGTCGTGGCCGCCTATGCGGCGCTGCTCGCGATCAGCTCGGGCTACCAGGCCGCGGTGATGGCGCCGACCGAACTCTTGGCCGAGCAGCATTACCGGAACTTCAGCCACTGGTTCAGCCCTTTCGAGACCCAGGTCGTCTTGTTGACCGGGCAGTTGAAAGGCAAGCCGCGCGGCGCGATTCTCACCGCGCTGAAAGACGGCTCGGCGCCGATCGCGATCGGCACGCATGCCCTGTTTCAGGACGGCGTCGAGTTTGCCCGGCTCGGCCTCTGCGTGATCGACGAGCAGCACCGCTTCGGCGTGCACCAGCGCCTCGCGCTGCGCGAAAAAGGCCGTCAAGCCGGTCTCCGGCCGCATCAACTGGTAATGACCGCGACGCCGATTCCGCGCACCCTGGCGATGCTGAACTATTCGGACCTCGACATTTCGGTGATCGATGAACTGCCGCCCGGACGCAAACCGGTCGTGACCAGCGTGATCCCGGCCGACCGCCGTGGCGAGGTGATCGCCCGCATCTCGGGCTGGGTCGCGCAAAAGAAGCAGGCCTACTGGGTCTGCACCTTGATCGAGGAATCGGAAGCACTGCAATGCGAGGCGGCCGAAAAAACCGCGGCGCTGCTGGCCGAAGCGCTGCCCACAGTTAGGATCGGGCTGATCCACGGCCGCATGAAGGCGGCCGAGAAAGATGCGATCATGCAGGCCTTCAAACAGCACCAAGTCGACCTTCTGGTCGCGACGACGGTGATCGAGGTCGGCGTCGACGTGCCGAACGCCGGCCTGATGATCATCGAAAATCCGGAACGGCTCGGCCTGTCGCAGCTGCACCAGCTGCGTGGAAGAGTCGGCCGCGGCGACAGCGACAGCTATTGCCTGCTGATGTATCAAGCGCCGTTGTCGGAGATGGCGCGCCAGCGGCTCGGCATTCTGCGCGACAGCAACGACGGTTTCGTGATCGCGGAAAAGGATTTAGAGCTGCGCGGCCCCGGCGAAGTGCTCGGCACCCGCCAGACCGGCGCGGTGCATTTCAAGATCGCCGATTTGTCCAGGGACGCCGATTTGCTGGATAATATCCAGGAAATCGGCGAGCGGCTCTTCAGGGAAGCACCGGACGCCATCCAGCCCCTGTGCGACCGCTGGCTCGGGGCATCCACCGCTTATGCCGAGGTTTAAACCCGTTTGCCGACCCAAAGCCTGTTATTGACCCGCGAACCCACCTGGCTCAAGAACCGTCCCGGTCTCCGCCACCGCCTCCCCGCCAGCGTCGCCTCCTGGACCTACGAACCCGGCTCGCTGACCCGCAGGCTCCGCAGCCATTACGGCAATGCGGTCAAGGTCAGGATTCTCTATCATCGCCGGTTGACGCCCTTCCTGAGCGAACGCAAACTGCTGCAGCAACCGGAGCACCGTTATTGTCTGATCCGCGAAGTGCTGTTGCATGCAGGCGAGGTACCGCTGATCCTGGCCCGCACGATCATCCCGGAACAAACGATCCAGGCCGCGCACCGGACGCTCTCGCACCTTGGCACCCGCCCGCTCGGCGAAGTGATCTTTTCGTATCCGGACCTCGAACGCTGGGAGCTTCAGGTCACCAGACTGGCGCCTTCCGACTGGAGTCCGGCCGCATTGGCATGGGGCGCGATCGCGGCGCCGGTGTGGGGCCGCAGAACCGTTTATGCGATCATGCACCAGCCGCTCTTGGTCAATGAGTTTTTCATGCCGGGGGCGCTCGCGATCGTTTAACTCAATTCGGCGCAGCCGCCACGATCGCGCTCGGATGGCGGATCAGCATCGAATAGCCGCCCTTGTATCTGTTCAGCCAGCCGCGCACCTCGACCTCCTGTCCCCGGTAACCGCTTAACGCCGGGAACAGAGTCAATGCCATTTTTTCGATCCTGACTTCAAACTGGTCCGAGAATTTCAGATAGACAAACTTCCGGCTGCTACGCCAATCGACGATTCGGCCCTGCACGCGGACCCAGCCCGGATGGCCGGCAGCAGGCAAGCGCTCGACCGGAATCGGCGCGTATTCGGGCCGCCGCCAGATGCCGAGACGGGCCGTCTCGGCCTTGCGTTCGGCCTTGACTAGTTTGTCGACATAGAGCAGATTCGGCGGATAGACATTGACCGCCGCCAGGCCCTGCTCGACCAGTTGCAGATTGATATGCTCCTTTTGCTCGGTAAACACCTGCGCGAGTGTCCTGCCATACTTGTCGGTCGCTTCCGCGTCCATCTCCAGGCGGACCTTGCGGTTTTGCAGCTTTGCGGTCAGCCAGCGCCTGGCTTCCTCGCCGCCTGCCTGTTCCGGCTGATTGCGATGTTCGATCTCCGGCGTATTGACGCCGAGCAGCCGGACCTTACGGCCGTCTTCGAGCATCAGCGTATCGCCGTCGAACACTTTTTTGACCGAATAGAAGCCATAGCCCGGCTTGATGTCGAGCACTTTCGCCGAACCATGCGGGCGGTCGGAAAAATGCGTGTTGCCGGCGCCGTCCTGCCAGCCGTAAATGTCCGCGTTGGCCCGATAGGCCAGACACACGAATAAAAGCGCTACAATAGGCCACATGATTTTCCTTGCAAGGCGAAAAGAACAGGCGATAGACTCCCCCCTGACATCCGATTATTTTAGCCCATCGATGCAAGTCGCTCCGGTCAACGATCTGCTTTTTGTGTACGGCTCCTTGCGGCGCGGGAGCCCGCATCCGCTGGCCATACGTCTGGCCGAAAATGCGCGGTGGCTCGGATTGGCGGGTTATCGCGGCCTGCTGTTCGACATCGGCGCCTACCCCGGCGCGGTGCCGGCGGACGACCCGGCGCGGCGGGTTCGCGGCGATCTTTATCGGCTGACCGACCCTGCCCCAGCTCGACCGCTATGAGGAATTCGGAGATGAATTTCCGAAACCGAATGAATTCATCCGCAAACAACAGGCCGTTTTGCTCGATGGCTGCTCGTTAACGGCCTGGATTTATCTTTATAACCGTCCAACTGAGCCCCTGAAGCGGCTCGGATACGACTATTTTCTACCGACACCGACTCATCCATGATCACAATCATCCAACGCGTCACGACCGCCCATGTCGCGGTCGATCATCACATCATCGGCAAGATCGCTACCGGCATCATGGCGCTGGTCGCGGTCGAAAAGGAAGACAGCGAAAAACACGCCGAGCGTCTGCTCGAACGCATCCTGAATTACCGGATCTTTCCGGACGACGCCGGCAAGATGAACCTGAGTCTGCGCGACATTAACGGCGGCCTACTGCTGGTGCCGCAATTCACCCTGGCCGCCGACACGCAAAAAGGCAATCGCCCGAGTTTCACCTCGGCCGCGCCGCCCGAACACGGTAAGAAGCTGTTCGGTTATCTACAGGATTTGGCGCTGAACATCTACCCGTCCGTGCAATTCGGCCGCTTCGGCGCGGACATGCGGGTCGCGTTGATCAACGACGGCCCGGTGACTTTTACCCTGCGTTCACAGTGACCCCTCACCCATCGCCGTCGTCCTCGTTTTGATAAGGCTGGGATTTGATATGATCGGGAATTTTCGGAATCTTCGCCGAGCGCAATAACAGCAACGCGCCGCCCAGCACAAACAGCAGCGCGACAATGAATAATATGATCCACATCGGATAACCCTTCTTTATTTGCCTCCAGGGGCCCGATAGACTATAACATAGCCACTATCGAAGCCCCCGGAGTTTACTCGAATGACTTTCGCCACCGCCCGCCTCTGCGATGCCCATGCCCAGGAAGCGCATTTTCAGATCGCCGAACCGCTGTTCAAGTCTTACGGCGCGCAGCCGGCGTTCTGGGGCCGCATCACCACCTTGAAGGCCTTCGAGGACAATGCGTTGATCAAGACCGCCCTGCACGAACCCGCCGACGGCCGCGTGCTGGTCGTCGACGGCGGCGGTTCGCACCGCTGCGCACTGGTCGATGTCGAACTGGCCAGCCTTGCGGTCGCTAACGGCTGGCAGGGCTTATTGATCTACGGCTGCGTCCGCGACACCGCGCTGCTCGCCGGACTGCCGATCGGCATCCGCGCGCTGCATGCGCATCCGCTACCGAGTCATCAGAAAAACCTCGGCGACCGCGATCTGCCACTGACTTTCGCCGGCGTCAATTTCAAAAAAGATCATTTCTTATATGCCGATCATGACGGAATAGTCGTCTCGGACAGCATGTTGAGTTAAAATAACAGACAATTAACCTACTACAAATGTCAAGATATGCAAATCGTACTCGCTAACCCCCGTGGATTCTGCGCCGGCGTCGACCGGGCCATCGAAATCGTCGATCAGGCGCTCGAAACCTTCGGAGCGCCGATCTATGTGCGCCACGAAGTCGTGCACAACCGCACCGTCGTCGATGGACTAAAAGCGAAGGGCGCCGTCTTCATCGAAGATTTGAACGACGTGCCGGTCGGCTCGTATCTGATTTTCAGCGCGCACGGCGTTTCCAAGCAGGTGCAGAAGGAAGCCGAGGAACGCCAACTGACCGTTTTCGACGCGACCTGCCCGCTGGTCACCAAGGTGCATATCCAGGTCGCCAAGCACGCCAAATCGGACCGCGAAGTGATCCTGATCGGCCACGCCGGCCATCCCGAAGTCGAAGGCACGATGGGCCAGTATGAAAAATGCACCGAAAACGGCGGCATTTATCTGGTCGAAACGCCGGAAGACGTCGCGAATCTGCACGTGAACAACCCGGACAATCTGGCCTATGTGACCCAGACAACGCTGTCGATGACCGACACCAAGATCATGGTCGATGCATTGAAGGCACGCTTCACCGGCATCAAGGAACAGAAGAAGGACGACATTTGTTATGCGACGCAAAACCGCCAGGACGCGGTCCAGGACATGGCCAAGAAGGCCGACGTGATCCTGGTCGTCGGCTCGCCGAACAGTTCGAACTCGAACCGCCTCCGCGAAATCGCCGAACAGCTCGGCAAACAGGCCTATCTGATCGATACCGCGAACGACATGAAGCGTGAATGGTTCGACGGCATCGGGGTGGTCGGCGTGACCGCCGGCGCCTCCGCCCCGGAAGTCCTGGTGCAGGAAGTGATCAGCCAACTGAAGCAATGGGGCGGCGTCACCACGACCGAGTTGCCGGGCATCGAAGAAAAAGTCGTGTTCTCGTTGCCGAAGGAACTCAAAAAACACATGGTGCAATAATTGCCCGCCGATCTCGACGCGCTCCGCCTCGATAAATGGCTCTGGGCCGCGCGTTTTTTCAAAACGCGCGGCCTCGCCCAGGAAGCGATCGCCGGCGGCAAGGTGCATGTGAATGAGCAGCGCGTGAAACCCGGCAAGGAAGTCAAGCCGGGCATGCGCGTGTCGATCACCAAGGACAACCTGCACTGGGACATCACGATCACCGCGCTCTCCGCGCAGCGCCGCCCCGCAAAGGATGCGGTGCTGCTGTACGAAGAAGATCCCGAAAGTCACGCCAAACGCCAGCAACAAATCATCGACGAGCGCGAAATGCGCGCGCTGATGCCGCACAACGGTCCTGACCATCGGCCTAACAAGAAGGAACGGCGGATGATCCACCGCTTCAAGCAGGATTATTGAAACCGCGCCGTAGAATTCTGAGCGCGACGGGATGTTTTTCCTTCAAACACCGCACCATCTCGACGATTTATGCGGCAAAGCATGGACGCGGTTGTAATTATCTGATAGCTTGAAACACTAAATTATTTAGGTTCGACTGTTATGGCCTGGCAACAAAACCCTTTGAATCTTTCGGCAGAATTTCCTTTATTACGTCATAAAGAAGCCTACCAGGACGTCTTGGATTTTTTAAATGACCAGGTCCGGGTCAATAGTGCACTCAATGATTTGAAAAAAATGACGGCACAATATACTTCTTCCGATGCGTTTAATCAGTTTTTATCGAGGATCGAAGCACACTTAGGATTTAATGCGACTGCTATCCAAGTCCAGGAATTTTTAACGCCGCAAGCCTTTTTAACTTATGTGCAAGCTGGCATACCGTTAATTGATGTAGGGGCGGGGAGCAAGCATGGTTATGTCACGCATCGGGTGCAAATGATTTTGATTTCAATAGCATTTGATGGGGATAGTGTACATAATGTAAAAATCGTTGATTTATACAAAAATTTGGCAAATCCCAACAGCTGGCAACTCCATGATGCGCCACAAGTCTCGCCAGCAACAAAATTTTTTACTGATACTTCGAACCCTGAACACAGCTTTGTTCAGAATACCGCTTCTCGCTTCACCCTTTTGTGGGACAGGTTATTTGATGTAGTTTCTGACGGAAGAAGCTTGAATCATTGTAATGCCTGCTGCCCTGAGTTTTTACATGATATAGTCGCTGAGCCCTATGGATTAGGTGTAGGAACGAAATGGAGTTGAGGCGTTAATAATATTTCGTTGAGCCCGGTATGTAAAATATGTCTTCCCCGCGCCATGAGACGCTCTTCACCGGACAACCTGCGGGAATGAGCCCAACAAGGTACGCGGTGCGTACCCTACATCTGGATTTTGAAGCAAACCAAATCATTGGCAGGATTGAGCCAGTTTGCGGCCAGTGGTCAATGCGTGTTCTGTGGCAGCAAATGGCCGAACCTGCTCTGTCAGAATCAAAGAACAATAACGGTTAATAGAGACCATCAGTTAGATGGGTGTTAATTTTCAACCGGTTTTCCATAAACAAAAAACCAGCTGGAAAGTCTGCCGTTGAACGGCTCTAACCATTTATCCGGCTAACAGGGCTTCAATAGCACGTAGATACCGTCTTAAAAGTCAAGCCGGAGATCCATAATCAGGTTGATAAGGTTGGCGTGTTTTAATAACACCGAAGCACAAATGGACCAATTTCCGCATAACAGCCCCGAGGGCAGACATTTTGGTTTTCCCCCGTTCTTGCAAACGATGGTAAAGGGCTTTGAGGTGTGGATTATGTTGGGTCGCGACAATG
>Ga0207968_100148_pt1 | contig 30941 bp, 21 predicted proteins | sample LakWasMet21_HOW5_2_FD_183867 | JGI IMG/M metagenome (GOLD analysis project Ga0207968, IMG submission 183867) | Freshwater sediment methanotrophic microbial communities from Lake Washington under simulated oxygen tension - Sediment Metagenome... | ecosystem: Environmental > Aquatic > Freshwater >...
CTCGCGGTACTCGCGGCGAAGGCAGTCGGCTACACGAACGCGGGTACGGTCGAGTTTTTGCTCGACGATCGGGACCGCTTCTATTTCATGGAAATGAACACGCGTGTGCAGGTCGAGCATACGATCATCGAGACGATCACCGGCGTCGATATCGTCGAGGAGCAGATCCGCGTCGCGGCCGGTTTGCCTCTGCGCTTCAAACAAGAAGAAATCCGCCGGCGCGGCTTCGCGATCCAGTTCCGTATCAATGCCGAAGACCCGCAAAACAATTTTCTGCCGAGCTTTGCGCCCGGCGCTGCTTTGATCGAGCGCCAGCAGTTTTTCGACGCGTTTTTGTAACTGGACGATGTGATCGCCGAAAAGGCCCCGAGACAGCTTTTGGAGCAGGGTGTGGCATGTCAAAAGGCCCCACAATTCCTCGGCGTTGAACCACAGTCCCGGCAATTCGTAGGGATGGGCGCCGTTTTGATTGTCGTAGTAGTAACCGTTCAATTGCCGGTCATACACGATCGGCGCGGCGAAATGATCGCGCATCACGGTGATAAGCCGTTTGACGGTGACTTCGGAACATTCCAGCCGTTCTTGAAGTTCCTTGTTGGCGATCGGCATGCGGCGGCCTGACAGGGTGTGATGCAGTTGGTAGATGCGTTCGAAGCGGTCCATGGAAAAGGGGCGCTAGAGTCAAAAATGAGTATGGTACCGACGGTCTAAAGATAGCATTTGTATTAACAAAAAACATCATTACAAAATTTTTGCTTTGCGAAAAAATACTCGATTGAGTCCGCGCAGGCACAGATCCCGGGGCAGGGGGCTTGCGACCGTCGTTCACCTTACATCTGGTGCTTTTTGTTCCCGGCGGAGACGGATGCGCGGCGTTACGATTGGTGAATGCGGGATAAGAGACTGCCATAGGAGCTACGGTGAGCAAATTGAAACAGGCCTTCGGTCAACGAGAAGATTAAAATGCAGGTCGCCATACCCGCAGACGGCGGCCTGCCAATTTCGGTTTCCGTTAAAACAGCAGCGTCCAGCCGCTACGCACCTGTTCTTGGGTATAGGACACTCCGTGATACTTGATCCCCGCCGGGTTGAGCAGGGTAATAATGCCGCCGCTGTTACCGAGTTGGGCGCCCTGCCCATCCAGTTTTACCACGCCGGTGGCGCCGGGACTCAGCAGCAGGCTTGTAATTTGTGAGCGATTCTTGTTTTTGTCCGCGATGAACCAACCCGTTAAATCGACCATCTTGGGCGAAAGATTGATCAGCGTGACCGTCTCGTGTCCGGCATCGTCGCCTTCCGGATTGACCAGCGCCGCCACGATTTGGACGCCGGATTGTATCTTCGGCGGAATGATCGCATCGCATTCCGGGAGACGATGGCCGGTGCGATCGTCGGAATGCCAGCACTGCGACTGAAAGGCCAGGAACACGGCGACCCATTGTTCCGGCCAAACCTCGACGCCACCGCCGGCCATGACCTGATCGATGCCTGGAAAATGGAACAGCAGTCCGCCGTCCTGCCAGACGCCATTATCTCTGACGAATGGCGCGACATTCGCCTGATTCATGTGGATATCGTGGATGCCGTTGCCGGGCAGGAAACCGAAATAGTTGTCCTTGGCGCCGTTTTCAGGTCCCCAGCGTTCGCCGAAAGCATAGATGCAGGCCCGTTCATCGCCGATCGCGCGCTGCACATAAGCCTCTATCTTGTCGTTCAGATCGTTGTCCGGACCCGGAATGTTATGGGGTAACGGACGCAATTGCGCCGGATCGAACAGATTGCCACGGATATAATCGAGCGCCATTTGATTCGGCGCGCTCTCCAGCGGCGTGAAGCCGCTTTCGAGGGTTTTCAACTTGTCCAGGAACGGATGTTTGAAGTCATCGACAATCAGGTACAGAAGTTCCGACGGCGCGAGATTCGATTTGACGTTAACGGCGATACGATAGTCGGTCGTCTCGTCGATCAGATGCACTTGATAATGCGGACTCGAACCCTGGCCGATGATTCTATTGATCGCCTTGCCTTTGAGAACGCCGTATTTTTTGAGGGGCATGATGCCTCCTAAAGGGATGTGTTCGTTGCGGGAGAGGATAGCCTGAAAACCGATGTTCGAAGCCACCTGGCTTTTCTGAATCCGGTTGATCTTGAATCACAAAACTACCGGGGCAAACTGTTTAAGTGACCCTTCTGTGTTGTTTTTGTTCAATTCGAATTGCCGACGCCGAGGGTTCCTGTCGGAATGACGGTCTGATGGCGAGCGATGGCTTGCCTCAGAGCAACGGTGCAATCAGCAAGGCCACGATATTGATCATTTTGATATTGATATTGACGGCGGGGCCAGCCGTATCCTTATAGGGATCACCGACGGTATCACCGGTAATCGACGCTTTATGCGCGGGAGAACCTTTGCCGCCATAGTGCCCTGCCTCGATATATTTTTTGGCGTTGTCGAAAGCGCCGCCACCGACGGTCATCGAGATCGCAAGAAACAGTCCGGAAACGATCGCACCGATCAGCACGCCGCCCAAGGCTTCTTTACCGAGGGTGAAGCCGACGAGGATCGGAACGCAAACCGGCAGCAAAGATGGAACCCACATTTTTTTGAGCGCCGAGATCGTCAGTATATCGACCGCCCGGGAATAATTCGGCTTGGCGGTATAAGCCATGATACCGGGAATTTCCCTAAATTGACGGCGGACTTCATCGACAATATCGCCGGCGGCCTTGCCGACGGCTTCCATGGCCAGCGCGGCGAACACATAGGGAATCAGGGCGCCGAGCAACAAGCCGATAATGACTCTGATATCGCCCAGGTCACAAACCAGGCCTCCCAGTTGACTGGTGTAGTCGGAAAACAGCACCAGCGCCGCAAGCCCTGCAGAGCCCATGTCGGCACCTTTGGTCACCGCCTTCGTGGTGTTGCCGATCGCATCCAGGGCATCGGTAATCTTGCGGATTTCCGGGGGCAGTTTTGCCATTTCGGCGATGCCGCCCGCATTGTCGGTGATCGGTCCGTAGGCATCCAGCGCGACGATCAGGCCGGTCAACGACAACATACCGACCGAAGCAATCGCAATGCCGAACAAACCGGCGAGATGATAGGCGAGCCACATGCTCGCGCAAATCAGCATCACCGGTGCCGCCGTGGCTTTCATCGACACACTGAGCCCTGCAATCACATTCGTGCCATCGCCGGTCGTCGAGGCTTTGGCAATGTAACGGACGGGGGCATGGTCACTGGACGTGTAGTAAACGGTCACCGGCATTAAGGCGCCCATCAACCCCAGGCCGACCAATGCCGCATAAAACAGGTTGATCGACGGCACGATCTTGCCGCTGATAATCAGCGTCTCTCCGAGCAGCCACTCTGTGACAGGGTAATAGATCAATGCGGTCAAAACGGCACACACGATCATCCCACGGTACATCGCGGCAATGATGTTGCCATCGTGGCCTATCCTGATACAAAAGATGCCGATGATCGAGGTCAGGATCGAGATGCCTACCAGCACGAGCGGGTAGAGGGTGATGTTGTGATTTCCTGTCACCAACAGGTCTGAAAGGATCATCGTCGCGATCAGCGAAGCAGTGTATGATTCGAATAAATCCGCGCCCATGCCTGCGCAATCGCCGACGTTGTCGCCGACATTATCCGCGATAACGGCCGGATTGCGCGGGTCGTCCTCGGGGATGCCGGCCTCGATTTTACCGACCAGATCGGCGCCGACATCGGCGCCCTTGGTGAAAATACCGCCCCCGAGGCGGGCGAATATCGCGATCAGCGAGGCTCCGAAAGCGACGCCAGTCATCGCGTGCAAGGGTTCGGGCACGCCGCTGATCCGCAAGATTTCGAAGTAGCCGCTGACGGCCAACAGGCCGAGGCCGGCAACCAGCATGCCGGTAATGGACCCGCCCCGGATCGCAATCCAAAAGGCTTGATCGGTGCCTTGATAGGCCGCCTGCGCCGTACGGACATTCGCGCGCAGGGAAATATTCATGCCGATGAAGCCGGCCATCGCCGAAAGCGTGGCGCCCATCAAGAACCCGCCCGCGGTTTCCCCATTGAGCGAGAAGGCAATGATCGCCGCGAGGGGGATGCCAACCAGCGCGATGATCTGGTATTGCCGCGATAAGTAGGCTTTGGCGCCTTCCTGTATCGCGGCCGCAATCGCCTGCATCTTTTCATTGCCGGCCGGCTGCCTATTGATCCAGTGGATCGAGACAAAGCCGTATAAAATCGCGCTGATCGCTGCCGCGGGGGCAAAGAACACCATCCAGTGCACCGACAGCAACGCAGAAAAGAGGTTGGCGAGCATGGTCGTTATAGCGAGTCCAGTATCGCCTTCTTTTTCGCCGCATAGTCCTCGGCCGTGATCAATTCGGCGTCGAGCATCCTTTTCAGCTGCGCGAGCTTTTCGACCGGGTCTGGGGCTGCCGTAGGTGGCGCTGTAGGGGGGCTGTTCATCGCCTGCGCGATGTTCTGGCCGAAGCTGATGCCGGCGCCGAGGCCCATGCCCATGCCCGCGCCGCCGCCTTCGTTTCGGGCCGCTTCGCGCAGCGCTTCGAGTTGTTGGATCTTCGCATAATCCAGTCCGACTTCTTTGGCGGCCTGTGCCTCGGCGGTCATGTCCGCGATCCGGTTGATCCGTTTCAGGGTGTCCGGGTCGAAATCGGTGCCTTCGATCCGAAAATCGGTGATTTCGAAGCCGAGTTCCGCGAACAGGGCGGTCAATTTTTCGCGCACGCCTGCCGCGATTTCTTCACGGTTCGCGTCGATGTCGACATAACCGAAGCGGCTGGTCGCCAAAAAATCGCCTAAGGGTTGACTCAGCCGGGCGCCGATCACCTGTCTCAAGTCGTCGATCGCGAAACTATTTTGGCTGCCGACCACGTTCACAAAAAAATTGCCCGGCTCGTGAATCCGGTAACTGTAATTGCCGAACGCTTTCAGGCCGACCGGAAATTTGTAGAGCGGGTCCAGGTATTTGATCAGCGACGCCGTGCCCCATTTCTGGTCGAGGATCACGGTTTTTCTAAAGAAATAGATCCCGACTTTATGCTCGCTCTCGAAAAACTGCATGAATTTGGTGATCGTGGTCCAGAACGGGATGTTGTCGGTCTTCAGATCGACCAGGCCTTCGTCTTCGTAAACCGCCTGCACCTTGCCTTGATAGACGAAGATACAGCCATGGCCGGGACCGACGATCAGCTTGGAGGCATTTTTGATTTCGTCGCCGTTATCGCTCCATTGCTCGAACAGCGCATTTGGACTAGGATTTTCCCATTCGATGACCGAACGCAGTTGGCGTTTTAACGCGTCGAAAAGTGCCATGGTGATGCTCCGTGTTGTGCAGATGTGGGGTTACCATGATTATATAGGATGGCTGGAAGGGTTCATGAGAAAAAAAGCGACGAGCGAATTTCAAACGCGGCTCTGGGAAGCCGTTAACGCGATCGAGAAGGATTCCAGGGTGGAAGTGGTGGTGATCATTCGCCCGCGTTCGGAGCATTACCGCGACATTGCGTTGATCTGGGGCATGGTTGCCGCCTGGCTCAGTTTTACCTATCTGATGTTCGCGCCCGAACCGTTCGAGGACTGGCTGATTTATGACCTGCCGCTGTTCGCGTTCGCGGTCGGCTATTTGAGCGCGAAGATCCCCTGCTTGACCCGGCTCGTCGTATCGCAAGCGCGCATGCGCAGAAATGTCGAAATCCTCGCGCGAGCGCTGTTTCAAAAGGGCGGCATTCAGCATACACAGAGAAAAACGGGAGTCTTGATCTACTGTTCATGGCTTGAAAAAATGGTTTTGATCGTGCCCGACCGGGGCGCTGAAATGGCGCTGCCGGCCGAGGAATGGCAGACCTTACGCGCCGGCTTTCAGACCATTTTTGCAAGTGGCAAGCCACATGAACGCTTGCTTGAGCAACTGGATCAATCGCGCCTCCTTTTCAAACGCTATCTGCCGCCACTCGCGCACGACATGAATGAACTGCCGGACCACATGGAAATCGATTTATGAGGACATTCATTCTTATTTTTGCATTAGCGATGGCCATTCTGCCGTGGCTTGATTCGGCGGAGGCGAGACCCGGCGGCGGTCATTCGAGCGCCGGGCATCATTCGTCTTCATCGCACAGTTCATCGTCACATGGCTCGTTTTCCAGCCATTCGTATTCTTCGCAGGGTTCCTCTTCGCATAGCTCCCGCCCGATGAGCCAAGAGGAACTGGTGCTTCTTCTGATCATCGTGATTGTCTTCATCCTTTTTAAAATGATCGAACAAAAGCGAAATGAGGCCGCGTCGCTGGTCTCGATGTCGACGCCGGTCATCCGCGTCAAACGGCTGGAGCAAGTCAACCAGCAACTGGCGCTGCTCAAACAAAGTGATCCGAATTTTTCCGGCATCTTGTTCCTGGATTTCGTGCATTCGCTGTACAGCAAGTTCTACAGTTATTCGACGCACCCCGAATTTCGCTATCTGAGCCCGTTCCTGAGCGCCGATTTACAACGGCATTTCGATCAGGCTGGACCCTGGACGGTCACCGAGGTCGTGATCAACGGCATCCAGTGGCAGGAGATCACTATCGAAGCTCCCGACAGCGAGACGATTTGTCTGGTGCTCGACGCGAATTACACGCTGGACCTGCAAGGCCAGCGCACCCGTTACGCGGTCACCGAACGCTGGCAATTCGAACGCACGAAAGGCCTGCTGTCGCCGGAGCCGGAGAAGATGCAATCGTTGTGTTGCCCGCACTGCGGCGCGCCGGCGCAGTTTACCGACGCCGGCTTGTGCGAACACTGCGCGCGGGTAATCAAAAAAGGCGACAGGCAGTGGTATTTGGCCCGTCGCGCGGTGCTGGAAACCACCGCGCTGGCCGCCGCCGATCTCGTCTCTTACGCGGAAGAGCAGGGCACCCACCTGGCGACGATCAAACAGGACGACTTGCCCGAACAAATGACGCGTTTCCAGCAATTGCATGGCTTGGCGGACTGGGAGGCGTTTTTGCAGCCGTTCGTGAACGATGTCGTGAAGGCGTCTTTCGTCTCGATCTACAGCGCTTGGAGTCAACGGGCATGGCAGACGGCGCGGCATTTGTTGTCGGACCGGCTATATGCAGCCAATCTGTTCTGGCAGCAATTGTACGCCGAGCAAAACTGGGTCAACCGTCTGGACGATCTGAATGTCGGCGAAGTCGAGCTGATCAAAATTGAAATCGACGCGTTTTACGAAGCAGTCACGGTACGGATATTTGCATCCTGCTACGACTACACCGAAGACGCCAGCGGCAAAGTGATCGGCGGGTCCAAACGTTCGCTGCGGCTTTACAGTGAATACTGGACCTTCGTGCGCCGGATCGGCACCGAAAAAATCAGTGCGCCTTATAGCATCAATCAGTGCCCGCAATGTGGCGCGCCTGCCGACAACATTGGCCAAACGGCGGTCTGCGGCTATTGCGGCGCCAAGATCAGCACCGGCGAGTTTTCCTGGGTGTTGTTCTTGATCATGCAGGATGAGAATTATGATGGCTAAGGCGGCGCGGTTTTCGGTATCCCAACCATCCGCTTCGCGCATCCGTTTACGATAGGATCGCGTTTGAGTTGAGTTGGCCACTTTTTCAGTCTTAATGTTTGGCCAAGGCATGGCTGGCTTGATCCGCTTGCGGTAATAAGACAACATTCAGAGAGCCCGGGGTTATCGATGCGGTGGAGCATGAAGCCTGCGACATCATGATTGAACTTTTTAAGCATAAATTAATCTAAGGAGAAGTATTTCATTAGAAGCTCAATAATAGGGCAATACCAAAATATTATTATATAGCGTATAAGAATCAATGATTAACTTTCTTCTTTGGTCAATGTGTGTGTCGAATTATACCTTTCATGGGTATAATAAAGTCAAGTATATCAAATAGTTACTTGTAATCCCAATATCCCGGCTTTCGAGTGTGAAGTAGTTCAATAATCTGGGGCTCAATAGGTCAGTCATTCATAAAACAATGAATTATTAAATGATTGATTATGAGAAGCCTTCCACAAAAAGTTAGATTGTATTTGTGTTTAACTTAGGTCGTTGAGTTGAGTCGCAATCATACAACAAGACTTTGTTTATGTTGTGAAAATGATAAACCGTTCAAAGCAAAGATTCTTAGCCGCAATGCGTCTCGGCGGCGAGGCGACCAGGCAGATTGGCCTGATCGTTCTTGGAGGGAGACGAAATTTAATGCGGCGAAGTCATGGTGCTGGCGTTGCCCTGAAGGCGCACAAAATGAACCCTCATGCCATCCTACTCGGCATCGTGATCTTGCTTGGGTCGATGACCCTGTCTCCTGAAGTCCATGCCAAGGATGCTCAGAGTCCTCGACGAGGCACGGATATGCATTTAGGTGTGGTGACCTGTGCGGGCAATACGTGCCATGGTGCCACGACGCCGTCCCGGGACTCGCGCGTGCAGCAGAACGAATTCCTGGTTTGGCACCGAGAAGACAAGCACGCCAAGGCTTATACCGTCCTGTTCAAGAAGGAAGCTCAGCGCATCGCCCGCAATCTGGGTCTTGAAGCCGCGCACAAGGAAAAACTGTGTCTGGATTGCCATACCGATCATGTGTCTTCGAGCCAGCGCGGAAAACGTTTCCAAATCGACGATGGCGTAGGCTGCGAAGCCTGTCACGGCGGCGGCGAGCATTATCTCGGCCCCCATGTTTCGGGGATGCGCAGTCATGCCGAAAATGTCCAAAGCGGGCTGTATCCGACAGATGATCCGGAAGCACGCGCCGAACTCTGTCTTGATTGTCATCTCGGCACCCAAGATCAATTCGCCACCCACAAAATCATGGGCGCCGGCCACCCCCGTCTCAGCTTTGAACTGGACACTTTCACCCATCTTGAGCCTGCTCATTTCAAACTCGATGCGGACTACGGGAAACGCAAGGCGGCATTCAGTCCTGTCAAGGTGTGGGCCATCGGACAGGTCATTGCGGCCGAGCGCTTCATAAATCTATTTCTCGCACCCGAATTGAAGACTTCGGGCTTGCTGCCGGAACTGGGTTTTTTTGATTGCCATGCGTGCCACCGGCCGATCAAAAAGCCAAAGTGGACGGCACGCGACTCCCTTGATCTGCCGCCCGGCTCGATACACCTCAATGATGCGAATCTCTTGATGCTGCGATGTCTTCTGGGGCGCGTGGCGCCGAAACTCGGCGATCGCCTGTTTCAGGGCATTCGCGCATTGCATCAGGCAACCTGGGTCAGTCTTACCGAGGCGCACAAGGCAGCGGAACAACTGCGGCCTCCCTTGCGGGAGGCTCGAATTGCAATCGTGCAGCGGGACTTTACCCGCGAGGATCTGCGCGCACTGGTCCTGGCATTGGTGGCCGGTGGAGCCCGCGGCGAGTTCAACGATTATGGCGGGGCAGAGCAGGCGGCCATGGCGCTCGCGGCGCTCGCCGATGCGCTACGGGCAGCGGCCGCGATCACGCCTCAGCAACTGGAAAAACTGACGGCGGCGCTGAAGGATATAGACACAGTGCTGGAAAACGAAAATGCCTATGACCCGGACCGTCTGGTGGTGTCACTGAAATCCATCGAAACTGCTTTGAAGTAGGAAAAAACATGAACGAACACATTCATCACATCGCGATCATCGGCGCGGGGCCAGCCGGCCTCAGCGCCGCCACACGGGCCGCTGAAGCCGGTTTGTCCCATATCCTCTTGGAGGCGGAGGCCCATCTTTCCAATACCATCCACCGTTTCCAGAAGGGCAAACACGTAATGGCCGAGCCCAACCGTCTGCCCTTGCGCAGCAGCCTCGCCTTCATGGCCGGCACTCGGGAGAGTATCCTTGAGGATTGGGCTCGGGAAGCCGCCCGGCTTCAGGTCAATGTCCGGCATAACGCGCCAGTCACTCGAATTGGCGGACAGCGGGGTGATTTCACCATGACCTTGGCGGACGGCGGCACGGTGCGTGCCGAAACGGTGATTCTGGCGATCGGCCTGCAGGGACAGCCCAATAAATTAGGCGTGCCGGGGGAGGATTTGGGGCACGTGGACTACCAGCTCGACGATCAAGACGATTTCATCGACGGTACCCTCGTGGTGGTCGGAGCGGGTGATTCGGCGATAGAAAACGCCCTGGCCCTCGCGGAATGCAACCGGGTGATCGTGATCAACCGGCGTGATGGCTTTAATCGGGCCGCGGCCGCCAACCGCAGCGCAATCCTCGGCGCAATCGATGACGGCCGCATAGAGTGTCACACTCACTGCAGTCCCGAAGCCATCGAGGAGTCCGCTGGCAGGGCGTTACTCCGCCTGCGCAAAGAGCCAGACCAACAGGTTGAAATTCTTTGCGATAAAATCATCGCCAGGCTTGGCGCCCAGCATCCACGTGCCTTCCTGGAGTCCTGCGGAGTCGAGTTCTCCAGCAGCGATTCGGCCGCGCTACCCACGCTCGACAGGTATTACCAGTCAACGGTCAACGGCTTGTTCGTGATCGGTGCGCTGGCAGGGGCGCCGCTGATCAAACAGGCCCTCAATCAGGGTTATGAAGTGGTTGAATTCATCCGCGGCACCCCGGTTCAACCGGTCGAGGATGCGCTTTTACTCGCTAAATTCGAGGAAGTCGCGACCATCAGCTCGGTGGCTTCGGCATTACGGCTTGTGCGCGATGCGATTCCACTGCTTGCCGACGTCAGCGAGCGTCAGCTTCGCGAATTGCTGGCCGAAAGTTCGTTCCTGCGGCCGGAATCAAACGCAACGATTTATCAACGCGAGGATTATTCGGATGCCTTCTATGCGATCCTTGCCGGCAGTGTCCGGGTACAGCTCAATACGGACGACCTACCGATGGAAGTCAGACTGACACGAGGCGATTTCTTCGGCGATACCGAACTGATATCGGGTCGCCGCCGCGTCGTGAGCGTGGTGGCGGCCCCTGACTGTGTACTGATCAAAATGCCGAGGCTCGCGGTTGGAAAGTTGGCCGCCTCGGCTGAAACCGTGGCGTCTCATCTCGAGGCGGCGGCCGTGGAACGGGCGATTCATTGGTATTTGGCACCGGCCCTAGCGCGCGAGGTATTGCACCCGCTGGTCGAAAGCGCCGTGTGCCGGCGCCTCGAGGCCGGCGAAATTCTTTATCGGTCAGGCGAGCAAGGAGATAACCTGCATTTCATTCGCAGCGGCTCGGTAACGGTAGCCCGTCAGGACGATGACCGCGAGCATCCGTATCGAATGGTGACCGCCGGTGATTATGTCGGTGAATGGGCCGTGTTGACGAATTCTCAACGCAAGGCGACGGTGCGTGCCACGGCGGTCACCGAAATCGTCGAAATCCAGGGCTCGGCGTTCAAAGCGCTGTTGCGCGACCATCCCGATCTGCGCCGAAACGTCCATGCCAAGGCGTTTACACGGTTACAGGTTACGCCGAATGCAAAGGCCGGAGGCATTATTTCCTTTTTGATGGAGCAGGGGCTGGGTGAGGCCACGGATGTGCTGCTGATCGACGAATCCCTTTGTGTCCGCTGCGATAACTGCGAAAAAGCCTGTGCCGACACCCATCAAGGTGTTTCGCGTTTAAATCGTGAAGCCGGACCGACATTCGCCTCGATCCATGTGCCGACGTCCTGCCGGCACTGTGTAGAGCCCCATTGCATGAAGGATTGTCCACCGAATGCGATCCACCGCGCCGGCAACGGCGAGGTTTTCATCGATGAGACCTGCATCGGCTGCGGCAATTGTGTGAACTATTGCCCCTATGGCGTCATCCATCTGAAGGCCGAGAGCGAAGAGAAAAAGCCCAACCTGCTGAACTGGCTGCTGTTCGGCAAGACGGCGCAAGCGGAAGCCGGGACCTCCTGTGGCGGCGCCAAGAAAGCGGTCAAATGCGATATGTGCAAGGATCTCTCCGGCGGGCCTGCCTGTGTATCCGCCTGCCCGACCGGCGCGGCATTCCGCATCAGTCCGGAACAGCTATTGCCTGATGTGGTAAAGCTGGCCAATCAACGCTAAACGAAGAGTAAGATGTACGCAAATATTCTCAGCTACCGAAGCTTTTACTATCTGAAGCTGGCCTTGATGCTCGTTTTGACCGCGCTGCTGCTGTATCTGGTTCAGTCACCGGCGGAAGCGCCCAATGGCGGCACCTGGCTGGGCTACATTCTCGGCGGTAGCAGTGCCATGTTGCTGTTTTTCCTGATCTGGTTCGGCATACGCAAACGCCAGTATAACCGCACCGAGAACAATCTCGCCGGCTGGGCATCGGCGCACATCTACCTGGGCGGGGCGCTGATCATCATCGCCACACTGCACTGCGGTTTCCAGTTCGGCTGGAATGTCCATACCCTCACTTACGCCCTGCTGATGTTTGAAGCCCTCAGCGGGTTTTATGGCCTCTATTTGTATTTGGTCATCCCAGCCACCATGACTGCAAACCGCCAGGGGATGAGCCAGCGAGAAATGATTGGTCGTATTGCCGGCCTGGATGATCAGGGGCTGATGTTGGCCGCAGCACTGGGCGAAACCATTCACCAGCTGATGTTGCTGACGGTCGAAGGTACCCGCATCGACGGCTCATCCGGGCACCATCACGCTGGCCGGGGGGGACATGGCTGCCGGTTTTTATCCTGGTTTGTTCGGTTGACCCCGTGGTTTGCCGAAGACCGCTTCCGTCCCGAGGTCAGATCGGCGGATAGTCAGGTGGAGACCTTTCTTAACCGTTTTGTGGCCGATCAACACGAAGCCAGTCAGATGAAGCATGCCGCGGAATTGCTGGCCGTTTGCCATGAGCGTCGAGATTTGCTGGTGCGGGCGCAGCGGGATCTGCGCTTCCACAAGCGCATGAAAAACTGGCTTTTCCTGCATGTGCCCTGTGCTGTCGCCTTGCTGGCGGCGCTGACGGTGCATGTCGTGTCGGTGTTTTTCTACTGGTGACGGCATGCGGTGCTTGATTCGGGTTCTCGGCCGTGGCGGCATGACGGAGGAACGCTGGATCGAGGCGCCGGAAATCAGCTTGGGCCGAGCCGAAGATCAGGATATCCGCTTGTCCAGCAAACGTTGCGGGTTTCGCCATGCGGTGATAGCGATCGGCGCGGGCGGGGAGCCGGTCATCCGCGCGTTGTCCGCCACCGGCTTGGAGCATAACGGCAGGAGCACGGATTCGGCCGCGCTGAAAGCCGGCGATCAACTCAGGCTCGGCGGCGTCAGCTTTGCCGTGGCGGAGCCGGAGCAGGATGCCGAGCTTTGTCTGGTGTTCGATGAAACCCGGATCAGCCGTGGCAATGAACTGGAAGAAGCCTTGTGGGCGCGGTCCGATCTCGACGACAAAAAACCTCTGCTCTCGATGCGCGCGCTGGCCTGGGGGCTGACCTGTGGCATTCTGCTTCTGTTTCTGCTGGCGCCATTGCTGGGATTCGTCTACAAGCCTCTGGGCGCCTGGTTCCGCACGATTCCGATGGTGTCCGACCTGGTCTGGAGTTCGGGGCCGCTGGTGCCAGCCCACAAGTTCATGGCGGAGGATTGTAATCGTTGCCACGAAGTCCCTTTTGTGTCGGTCCGCAATTCCGCCTGCACGGCTTGCCATCGGAACATGCCGCATCATCTGGCCGCCGATTTCGACAATGTCGCCAAGTTTGAGCCGACGCGCTGCGCGGCTTGCCATAAAGAGCACTCCGATCCTCGTACCTTCGTGCGTCATGATGAAAAGTTATGCGTGGATTGCCACGCAGATATTCATCGGCAATCGGCCAACACCCAGCTACTGAACGTGACGAGCTTCGGCGATGGACATCCCGAGTTTCGCGCGAGCCTGCCCGTTTACATGAACGGACAGGAAAAAACGCTTCGAGTCGCGGTGAACGATAAAGCCGCGCTGCGGGAGCACTCCCATCTGGAGTTCGGGCATGCCGACCATTTGCGGAAAGACGGCGTCGAAAAGCCGTCCGGCGAGAAAGTCAAAATGGACTGTGCCGATTGCCACCGGCCGGAGCCCGGCGGTGCGGGGATGGCCAGGGTGGAGTTCGAGAAGCATTGCCATCAATGCCATAAGCTCAATTTCGAAAGCGATGATCCGGGGCGTGAAGTACCGCACGGCGACGATACCGCGCTGAAGTCGTTCCTGGAAGTCTACTACGCCGAGCGTGCATTGCGGGGCGGCTATCAACATTTGTCCGCGCCGTTGGCGGTTCAAGAGCGGCGTCGCCCCGGCGAGACCTTGACGCCGGAGCAACGGAGCGAAGCGCTGGAGTGGGTAAAGCGCTATTCCCGCGAGGTGGGTTCGGAACTGCTGCGTTACCGTCTGTGCGCGACCTGTCATACGGTCAGCCAGAGCGACGCCGGCAGCGGTTTGCCCTGGAAGGTCGAGCCCTTGCGCATCAATGCGCGCTGGTTCCCGAAGGCGCGTTTCAGCCATGACCAGCACAAAACCGAAAAATGCGCCGACTGCCACGATGTGCTCTCATCGAAAGACAGCGCCGACGTGCTGCTGACCGGCATCGCGACCTGCCGGAAATGTCATGGCGGCGCCGATGCCAGTGACCGCCTGCCTTCCACCTGCGTCGATTGTCACGGCTTTCACGTCTCGACGACGTTGACGATGGACGGGAAGAAGCTCCCGGCCGTGAAGCCTCCGGCCGGAAGCAAGAGGAGAGAAAACGATGAATAATGCGTTGAGCCGTCACGCCATGGCCCGTTGCGCCTACATGCCGGCCTTTGCCTCGTCGGGAATGCTGGCGTTGATTCTGGCTGCCACCGCAGGCCAGGCAGGGGCGGAAACGCTGCCGGTGACTCCGGTTCACGATGTCCCCGTCCCCGAGCCGAAAGAGGATGAAGAAGAGGACGTGACCCGGCGCCGTCCGGGCGCCGCCATCGAGATGTACGAGCCTGAGCTGGAACAGCGCGAGAACCTCGAGGCCGAACAACCCAACCGCAATACCGGCCTAGAGCCGGTCGTGCCGCCGGAACCCAGGCCGCTGCCCGATTACACGCCGGTCGCTGACCGCTGGCGCTTGCCCCTCGATCTCGGGCTGATGAATGAGCGCTGGTACGATCCCTACAATTTCAATCTGCTCAAGGCGGACCGGCCCTTTGCGGGGCGCGACTGGTTCTTCAATCTGAGTGCGATTTCCGACACGCTCGCGGAACCCCGGCGGTTGCCGCCGGCGTTGGCCTCCAACGTCGGGACGCCGGGGGACCAGTTCCTGTTTGTGCAGAATCTGATCCTGGCCTTCAACCTGTACAAGGGTGAAAGTGTGTACCGCCCGCCGGATGTGGAGTTCCGCTTCAATCCGGTGCTCAACGCAAATTTTACCCAGGCCGATAGCCCGGGCGTCCTGTATGCCGATGCCTCTCGCGGTAAAACCCGCTGGGATTACGACATTTCAATCCAGCAGGCAGCGGTCGACCTGCATTTACGGACCGTATCCGATCGCTACGATTTCGACCGTTTACGCATCGGCATCCAGCCATTCACCGCCGACTTCCGGGGCTTCCTGTTTCTCGACAATCCCCTGGGTGTGCGCATTTACGGCAATCGCGACAATAACATCTGGCAATACAATCTGGCCTGGTTTCGTCGGATCGAGAAGGACACCAACAGCGGATTGAATGAACTGATTCAGGAGGGGCTGCGCAATGACGATGTCTTCGTCGCGAATCTCTACCGCCAGGATTTCCCGGTCCGGGGGTTCAACGCTCAAATCATCGGCGTCTATAACCGCAATCGCGAGAGCAGCAACACTGCCTATCATGACCATAACGATTTTATCGCGCGGCCCTCGGCGCTGGGCGGCGGATTTCGTAAGGACTATGACGTGGGCTATTTCGGTCTGAACGGCGATGGCCATTTCGGGCGTCTGAATCTCAGCGCCAGCACCTATCTGGCCATAGGCAAGGAAAGCGCCGGGCCGTTCACGGGAACGCCCTCCGACATCCGCGCCTGGTTCGCGGCCGTCGAAGCCTCAATGGATTTCGACTGGATTCATCCTAGGGTTTCGGTGCTGCACGGCAGCGGCGATGATAATCCTTATGACTCGACCTCGTCCGGATTTGACGCGATTTTCGAAAACCCGCTGTTCGCCGGCGGTGACGCGAGTTTCTGGAACCGTCAGTCGCTGCCCTACAGCCAGGGCGTCAAACTGAACGGTCGTAATGGCCTTCTCAATGCGATGCGTTCATCCAAGGAGCAAGGCCAGTCCAATTTCGTGAACCCCGGCATCCAGCTTTACGGCGTCGGCGTCGATCTCGACGTCTTGCCAGAACTGAGACTTTCCCTGAATGCGAACAAGCTCCTGTTCGATACCACCGCGGTGCTGGAAGCGACCCAAAACGGCCGCAGGATTCATGACGATATCGGCTGGGATACCTCGGTGGCTCTGCTTTATCGCCCGTTTCAGACGCAGAATGTGATATTCCGCTTATCCGGCGCGGTGCTGGCGCCGGACGCAGGCTTCAAGGATCTCTATGGCGACAGGCTCGGCTATTCGGTTCTGGCGAATATTATCCTGGCATATTGAATGGTGAATCGGCAAGCGGGTGTGATTGGCATGACTAAAGTCTTTGAAAAAATGTTTGACGATGGAATAGTCGTCAATTTTTTGTTGCGGCCAGCAGCCGTGACCCTGATGGCCCTGATGTTTATCGCATTCAACGCCAGTGCGGCCGCGAGGGCCGGCGTGATCGAGGACATTGGCGCGGTGCGGAAGCAGCATTATGCCCATAGCCCCGAGGCGCCAGCGCGGCAGACGGCGGAGCAGGCCGAGGCGAAATCGCAAGGCTGCCTCAGTTGTCACCTCAAGACCGATGCCCCCACCATGCATATGAACAGCGGCGTGACGCTCGGCTGCACCGATTGCCACGGCGGCGATGCCGGCCTGTTCAACAAGGAAGGAAGCGAAAAGGGCAGCCCTTCCTATCAGGCGGTGTTAAACCGTGCTCATGTGCAGCCTTTGTACCCGGAAGCCTGGCGTACACCGGCCAGTGCGACACCGCAACAGACTTACAGTCTGCTGAACCTCGAAAGTCCCGAGTTTATTCGCTTCATCAATCCGGGCGATTACCGGGTGGCGCGAGAATCGTGTGGCGCCTGCCATCTGCAAGAGATCCAGGCGGCGGAAAGGAGCATGATGGCGACCGGCGCCATGCTGTGGGGAGGGGCTGCCTACAACAACGGCATTCTGCCGTTCAAGCGCTATGTGACCGGCGAATTCTATGTCGCCAAGAAGGGCGAGGCAGCCCTGGCGGCGCAGGGGGGGCTGATCACCGAGGGCGCCATCCTTAAAAATGCCGAAGCGCCGGATCCGAACATGCAGGCGAAGGGCGTGCTGCCACTGCTGGCGCCGATGCCGGCCTGGGAATCGATTCCGCCCGGCGATGTGTTCCGGGCCTTCGAGCGGGGAGGGCGTCTGATCGGCAATCTGTTTCCGGAAACCGGCCTGCCCAATGTGACGGGCCAAATGCAGCGTCTGGACGAGCCGGGTAGGCCCGACACCCGCCAGTCGAACAGGGGGCCGGCGACCGGTGCGCGGATCGCGGTGCCGGTGATCAATATCCACAAGACCCGCTTGAACGATCCTTTCACCTGGTTTTTCGGCACGAACGACCAGCCGGGAGATTACCGGTCTTCGGGGTGCTCGGCCTGCCATGTCGTTTATTCGAACGACCGAGATCCGAGCCACTCCGGCCCCTATGCAAAGTTCGGTCACGACGGCACCAGTATCAGCGTAGACCCGACCTTGCCCAAGGGCGAATCGGGCCATCCGTTGAAGCACGAATTCAGCCGGGCGATTCCAAGCAGCACCTGTATGATCTGCCACATGCACCAGCCCAATTCGTTCATCAATACCTTTCTGGGCTATATCATGTGGGATTACGAGTCGGATGCGCCGAACATGTGGCCGAAAAAACAGCGCTATGTCAGCGACTGGGATACGGACGGTGTCGATCATGATCCTGACCAGATTCTCGGCCATCGCAAGACTCTGGAGATCAGCCGCCGCAATCCGGAGGAAGCGGCTCAACGCGGCCTGTGGGGCGACGTCGAGTTTTTGAAAAAGGTCTGGGACAACAACGGCAACAACAAGGACACCCAGTTCGCCGACTATCACGGCCATGGCTGGAATTTTCGAGCGGTCTATAAACGCGACCGCAAGGGGCATCTGCTGGATCAGAAAGGCAACCGCGTCGCGGATGACGATCCGAATAAATTTCAAAAAGCCGTGCACATGGCGTCGATCCATGTCGACAAGGGCATGCACTGCGTCGACTGCCATTTCGAGCAAGACGCTCACGGCAACGGCCATCTCTATGGCGAAGTGGCCCAGGCGGTGGAGATCGAATGCGTGGATTGTCACGGCACGGTGGATCGCTATCCCGCGCTGAAGACATCAGGACCCTCGGCGCCCCCCGGCGGCACGGATCTGAGTCTGCTGCGCACCCAGGATGGCCGTGCCCGCTTTGAATGGCGTGGCGACAAGCTATATCAGCGCTCGGCCCTGTGGCCGGACAAGGAATGGGAAGTCGCGCTGGTCAAGGACAGCGTCAACCCCGACCATCCCAAATTCAATCCGAAGGCGGCGCGGGCGAAAACGATCGCCAAGGATAAATCGATGACTTGGGGTCCCGCGATCGCGCCGGAAGACCGCGCGCACCGGAACGAGGAAATGACCTGTTACACCTGCCACACCTCCTGGACAACCAGTTGCGGCGGCTGCCATCTGTCCATGCAGGCCAATTGGAAAACCCGTCGACACCATTATGATTTCGACGAGACGCGCAACTACGCCACCTACAATCCTCAGGTCGCCCGCGACGAAATGTTCCAGCTGGGCCGCCACGGGCCGGCCAAGGGCGGACGCATCGCGCCGGTGCGTTCATCCTCGGCGCTGGTCCTATCCTCGCGCAATGCCAACCGGGAATTGCTCTATGTCCAGCAAGCTCCGATCTCGTCCAGCGGCTTCAGTTCCCAGGCCTTCGCGCCGCATTATCCGCACACCGAACGCAAGACCGAAACCAAGGCCTGTACCGACTGTCACGTATCAACAGAAAATGACAATAATGCGATTCTTGCCCAGTTGTTGTTGCAGGGCACCAATTTCGTCAATTTTGTGGGCTTGAACGCCTGGGTCGGCAGCGAAGACGCGGTCGAAGCCGTCAGGGTGACGGAGTGGGACGAGCCGCAGGCCGTGATCGGCAGTTTTCTGCACCAATATGCCTACCCAGACTGGTACAAACGCCACCTGGATAACGGCCGGAAACTGCAGGAAGCCTATAGGCATGCCACAGGACCGGCCCATTGCCTGCAACTCCGCGGCGAATATTTGTATGTCGCGGAAGGAGACGACGGCATGCGCGTCTACGACGTGGCGGGCATTGCGAATAAAGGTATTTCCCAACGCATCATGACAGCGCCGGTTTCTCCCCTCGGACAGAACACCCGCATCGCCAGTAAAAACGCGACCTGTGTGGTGTTGCCGACCAATCAACCGATCCACCCGGACCGCCGCACCTTGCCGCGTTTCGGCATGAGCGGCGAGAAAATGCACGAACTGATCAGCAAGACCAACCTGGAGCAGGAATTTCACCCGATCTACAACTATGCCTTCATCACCGATGCGGAAGAAGGGCTGATACTGACCGATGTCAATACCCTGGCCGATGGCGAACCACGCAACAATTTTCTTGAACGCGCGCTGACCTGGAATGACCACGCTATCCTCAAGGGCGCGCGCCACCTGACGATTGGCGGGCGCTACTTCTACATCGCCGCAGATGTCGGAATCGTCGTCCTCGACATGAACGAACCTTTGAAGCCCAAGGTGGATGCTGTCATTCCGCTGCATGACGCACGCGCCTCGGCCTTGCAGTTCCGCTACCTGTTCGTGACCGACGCCGAAGGGCTCAAGGTCGTGGATGTGACCGATCCCGCCAAACCGCGCTTGATTAAAGATGCCAGCGTGCCATTCAAGCAAGCGAACCGAGTGTATGTGGCCAGGACCTATGCCTACGTGGCCGCCGACTCGGAAGGCTTGGCGATCGTCGATGTCGAAAAGCCGGAGCAGCCGAAGCTTTACCGGAAGTTCACTGCGGGCGGGCAGATCAACGACGTCCGCGATGTGATCGTTGGTACCACGAATGCCTCGCTGTTCGCCTATATCGCCGACGGCAAAAACGGCCTCAAGGTAGTGCAACTGACTTCGCCGGATTCGCAGCCCGGATTTTACGGTTTCAGTCCGGAGCCGCGACCGGAATTGATCGCATCCTATGCGACTGACGAGCCGGCGCTGGCGCTGTCCAAGGGGCTGGATCGCGATCGCGCGGTAGATGAAACTGGAGGCCAGATCGCGGTGCTGGGGAGGATCGGGGCCCGTCCTTTTATCCGCAAGGAAATGGAAAAACTGTACCTGAACACGGACGGCAAGCCCTGGACCGTGACAGACGAGGTGGAAATGGAACGGCTCAAGCGTCGATGAGATCCACGCCGGTCTTTAGTCCGATTAGGGTTGTAAGCCGGAACCCCAGAAATTTCCGTCACCTTAATTCCAGTCCTTCCACCAGCGCATCCAAGTCGATCAATTTGCCGTCGCTTTGGAATGTGCAGTGTCCATTCTGCAGGATGTGCCGCCACGCAATCGGCGATATCTGAGTGATCAAGGGTGACCGTAAGGATTCGTGCGAAAATGGGCAATAGCCGATAAGCTCATGCGACATGTGTTTTATAAAGCCATTTCCTCATGATTCGCCAGGTCAAGCCGCACATCATCGTCTATTGGCCCCACCTCGCTATCCCGTAATTCGTACATACCGAATCGACTGGGGTGTTGCCGATACGGACTCTTAAAGAAGCAGGACAATCCATCGTCGGATAATTTGATTTTTGGCAAAAGCGGTCATTGAATAAAATAATTAGAGACAATTTCGATAAAGGCTCGCCACGTTTCATTGGGAGTCCAAATCTCACGCATTGGAAAAGTCGCAGCCTCCTCACTTTCAGACAAAATGAGTTTGCGATAAAGGTATATGAAAGCTGAAACGCGCATATTTTTGGCGCAATGAACCCAAACATTCTCTCCCTCGAAAGCCTTAAGTATTCCGATAAATTGTGTAAAATGTTCGGGTTTAGGCGCTTCCCAAACGACAGGGATTTGAACATAGGCCAAGCCTTGGCGGGTTACCAACTCCGCTTCTCCTGGTAAGGCATTGGATGAGGTGGGCATGGCAATGTTTATCACCACATCAACACCTAATTCTGGTAACTGATGGATGTCTCTCTCCGAGAGTTGCCCGGATGTCCAAAGCCAATCAAAAACTTGATAGGTATTTTCTGCGTCCATAAGTGTAATTTCTTGTGCAAGTAATGATTTAGGTGTTTAGTCCCAGCATTCGCGAGGTCAGTGCTCATGGTAAGCGCTTGCACCGAACATCATGGGATTTTTGAGGAGAGGCGCCGTTTCCGGAGAAACGGCGATCCAAACACCCATGGCGTAAAGGAAACAGGCGATCGGGATTGTCAACTTCCGACCCTTCGGCAGGACTTTTTCGGCGAACATGACCAGCGTCAGCAGCGCCATCCAGGTGAGACTCATGGCGCCGACGGCGAACATCACCGCCATCATCGCCCAGCAGCAGCCGACGCAGATCATTCCGTGCCTGGCACCCATAACAACTGCGCCAAAATCGCCTTCCCGCCAATTGCGTGTGAAAAAAGAGAGAGGCGAGCGGCATCCGCTCAGGCAAGCCTGCTTCAGGGGCGAGACTTGATAGAGCCCCGCGATGATCAGCACCGAGCCAGCCAGCAACGGTCCGGCACGATTCCACGCAATAATATCCGGGCTGACCGCCCGAACGGCCGAGTCCAGGAGATAGGCGGCGAGACCGTATGCGACCCAGGCGATGCCGTAGCCAACGATAAAGCATACCATGACGCGAATCCAAGCGGCGAATGCCCCGTCACGCGCCTTAAGAAATGCGGCGAAGGCTCCGATGTAATTGAGTTCAGACGGCAGCATCATTGCGGTCAACATGATGACCCAGCCAGCGAGGAAGACAGGTAGGTCGTGCAGGGATGTTCCCGGCCCTTCGTCCATGCCGCCCATGAGCACCAACACGCCGAGCCAAGCCGAAAGGCTAAGTACTCCGACGGCAATCGTCCAGCCAAAGGCCGGTACGCCCTGGCCAAGCGCGGATACCGCAAATCCCGAAGAAAACAGAACATTTCTCATCATGGCACGTCCGGTCCGTTCCAGTCGAACGGGATATGCTTGCTGCTTTGACCCGCCGGTATGTTCACATCGAAGTAGTTGTTAAACGCCTTCCAGCGAGCACCGAGACCCTTGCCCCAAGTCACGGGGGCGTTAGTCGGACCAACTTCGCTGCCTGGCGGGTTGAAGCTCTGGAGGTGTTTGGTCGGATCGGAGGTCGGACCGCTCAGGGGCACACCGCTTGCGTCAACCATATCCCCGACTTTCACGCTCCAGCGTTCGAGCGAACTGTCGACTTCGACCGAAATATCGGCAAAATCGACACCCTTGATTTCGCGCATGGCCGGGAGGAAATGTTTCGGCCAGCCTCCTGCCTTGCCGGTGAAGATCGCCGCCAGTGCCTCCCTTTGGTCGGCGTCGGCCGCAGCGTCGAAGAACACGCCGGCATCGAACTTACCGCCATCCCAGAGATTCCCGGTCAGGCTTAGGAGTAAGACAACCTTAAGACCCGCCATCGGCGTTGTGCCGTAGTGGCCTTTATTGATCCTGTAAGCAAACAGCACCTCGCATTGATTGCCGGTTGGGGGCTGGGCGAAAGTGCAAGGGCACGGCACATTGCACGTGCAAACATCAAACCAGTCGCCTTCTAATTGCCAATTGGGTATCGACATAATACTACCTCTCTTATTTAGTTAACTTTTATGGTCAAGCAACGTATGTTTCTTGGATTCGAATACGTTTTTGTTACAAACATTGTCTACGTTGAAAATTCTACGTATAGTTATCAATGACCGCAATGACATAAAAGCAACGATTACTGCCATTGTGCAATTTTTCTAATCCACACATTCAACTTAACATCCAACGAGAATTGATTGATGCCAACCAAGCCAGAAAAGAAACGGATTGTCATCCTTGCCTTGCCACAGTCACAACTGCTTGATGTCATTGGGCCTTACGAAATATTCGTGAGCGCTGGAGCAATCCCCCAATCACCGGGTCATCCGCAAATTCTTGGGTATTCTGTTGAGGTTATAGGCGTATCAGACAACCAAATTGTCAAAGGGGAGTTAGGGCTGTCTTTTATCTCTGATTGTACCTATAGGGACTTGCGTGGCGATATTGACACGCTGCTAATAGCTGGCGGATTTGGTGTCTTGGACGCGGCAAAAGATAAGGAGTTGCTAAATTGGTTGCAGCAAGTGTCCCAAAAAGTCAGGCGTATTGGCTCAATCTGTACCGGCGCGTTTGTCCTGGCAGCAGCCGGTTTGCTGGATGGTAAGCGCGCTACAACGCATTGGTATTGGTGTGATATGTTGACCAAGACTTACCCAATGGTAACTGTCGATCCAAATCCGATTTTTTTGCGCGATGGTAACGTTTATACCAGTGCCGGTGTCACGGCGGGTATGGATTTGGCTCTTGCTCTCGTGGAAGAAGACTATGGGGCGGAAAGGTCTTTGCTCTTGGCCCGCGCATTTGTGCTTTTTCTGCGCAGGTCGGGCGGACAATCACAGTTTAGCACTGTGCTGTCAACCCAAGCGGCAACCCGTGACAGCTTCAGCCAATTGCAGATTTGGATGGTCGAGCATATTGACGAGCCGATGTCCGTGGAAAGTTTGGCGGCACAAATAAATTTGAGTCCCCGTCAATTTGCCCGGGTTTTCGTTGCGGAATTTGCCATGACACCGGCTCGGTTTGTAGAAAAATTACGCATTGAAACGGCACAACGGTTACTGCGGGAAACTGACTACCCACCCAAACAAGTCGCTACGCGATGCGGTTTTACAAGTGCTGAAGTCATGCGGCGCACATTTCTCCGCAACATTGGCATTTCTCCGATAGCTTACCGAAACCGTTTTTCTTAAATTAAAGCATACTTGATGCAGATGTTACTCATTTACGAAGGAATCCTTACCCTAGGCCTTCTGGAGTCTGGCCAAACTGCTGCTGTGGTCCGACTATCTCTGGTGCAACAGTAATTCCGAATCGCCCCCTCGATACGAAATCCATCACATCGTCTGGAGCGATTTCCGCCCCATGCTCGAAGGCCGATACCTGAGCTTTGGCGAAGGCTGGATCGGTAGCAATCGGTCCGCGAGCCAGGCCTTGGCAGACGCCCTATCAAGACCGTTCATAGCCGACGAAGAGCGCCAAAAGTTTTCCGGCATTTTGATTCACATCAAACCCTGTTCGGAAATCACCGTTGGCGACTTAAACGCAATGGTAACCCACTTGGAACAGACTTATTCCCATTCGTTATGCAACTTCCTTGGATTTTCCTCGGCGAAACCACGAACCAGACAGTCTGGCAAGTAAACGCCTTCCTCATCCATGACTAGCCCTGATGTCAACAAGTTTACCGGTGTGGATCTCTTCGTATTCCGGAGCACCTGGTACTCCAAAAAATGTAATTCGCGAATGACAGAGGCTGTCAAGGTTACCCGTCCGGTTTGCCAAATAAATAGTCATTCGGTTAGGTCTATGTGACCAGTTGTTATGGATCGGTTTTTGTCAGTTGATTGAGAAAAATTCCGCCGCGCGCTTTGTTATCACAAAAGCGCATCAGATAAGCTGCTAACCCGGTTTTCCGTTCCATTTCGCCTCAACCCCCTAATAGATGATCGCATTGGCAATCAGCCGCGCACACTGGTTACTGATCTCGATTTCAATGTCGGAGCGGCCGGTCAGTTCCTTCTTACCGCCGACCTTGGAGATAGCTGAGCGCAATTGGTGATAGGATTCGATGCGGGTCTGCGAGCGATGAACCTTGCGTTCCAGTTGCGGGTCACGCAGATAGCGTAGCGTGTAGATGCTGCGAATCAGCTTGTCGAATTCAAAGATCGCGCGGCGTGTCGGATTTGTCGCGGTGTAGGTGCAGAGTTTGCTTATTTTTTGCCGCCATTCATTAGACGTGTTGCACAGGACCTGGGTATTCGGCTAAATAGGCGTCGGACGTCAATAGCGTGATACCCTCGACCATGGCCTGGGCGATCAGTAAGCGGTCAAAGGGATCTTCATGGATGGGCGGCAACGCGCCGATGGCGACCGCATGCTTGCTCAGGATCGGTAGTTCACTGTAGCCGTTGTCCAGCAGGCCGCGCCGCAATAGGCGCGGATCGACCTGGAAGTCTTTACGGCCTAAGCCGCATTTGATCACGATTTCCCAAAGACTGGCGACGCTGAATAACAGTTCGTTTTCAGGGTCGCTCATCAGCGTCTGGGCGGCCGGTGGCAAATACTCAAAACCTTCCGCCGCCCACAGCAGCAGATGGGTGTCCAGCAGCAGCTTCATGCGCCATCTTCAAATAGTTGCACGATTTCCTGTTCGCCCATCCGGTCAAAATCATCCGGCACTTGGATTTGTCCCGCCATAAAACCGAAGCGCTTGATTTGAGAAGGCTCCGGCGCATTAAGCGCAATCACCTTGACCATCGGCTTACCGGCCTTGGCAATGACAAACGGCTCCCCCTTGGCGGCTTGCTCTACCAGTCGGGATAGCTGAGTTTTGGCATCGTGAATGTTGTATGTCTGCATGATGACCTCGTGATTCAACTTAGTTTATTGAGTTTAGTTTATCATGGCTCGATACGTCATGCTAGTTCGAATAAGGTATCCCTTTATCGAACTGGTGAAAAATGGTACTCTTTTGAACAAAAGAATAACCCTATTCAGACCGGTTCGGCGAAATAACCCTAACAGTACCAATGGCCCGTTTTATCCGCACTTATCTTCGAGCCTCCACCAATGAACAGGACGCCCAACGGGCTCGCGGTTCTCTGGATCGTTTTGCATATGAACACGGCGTAGTGATTTGTAACTACTATGCGGAAAACGAGTCCGATGCTCACTTACGGCCATGAACAAACACGAATTTGCCATTTGCGTTGACAAAGAAAATGTCATTGAACGCGTTTTCCTCGCCCATGCCTGACAAAGACGCACTCCGCAAACAACTACGCGAAGCCGCCCTCGAATATCATGAATTTCCGGCGCCCGGCAAGATCAGTGTCACGCCGATCAAGCCCTTGACCAATCAGCGCGACCTGTCGCTAGCCTATTCGCCCGGCGTGGCGGCGGCTTCCGAGGAAATCGCGGCCGATCCCCAAAGCGTTTTCAAATACACCGCGCGCGGCAATCTGGTCGCGGTGATCAGCAACGGCACCGCGGTGCTGGGTCTCGGCAACATCGGTCCGTTGGCGGCCAAGCCGGTGATGGAAGGCAAGGGCGTATTGTTCAAGAAATTCGCCGGCATCGATGTGTTCGATATCGAGGTCGACGAGCAGGACCCGGACAAGCTCTGCGACATCATCGCGGCGCTGGAGCCGACTTTCGGCGGCATCAATCTGGAAGACATCAAGGCGCCCGAGTGCTTTTACATCGAGCGTAAGCTGCGCGAGCGGATGAAGATCCCGGTGTTTCATGACGACCAGCACGGCACCGCGATCATCGTCGGCGCGGCGATACTGAACGGCTTGAAGATCGTCGGCAAGGCCCTTGACCGCTGCAAGCTGGTCGTTTCCGGCGCCGGAGCAGCGGCGTTGGCCTGCCTGGATCTGCTGATCGATCTGGGCTTTCCGATCGAAAATATCACGGTGACCGATCATCATGGTGTGGTGTACAAGGGCCGCGAGGAGGCGATGGACCCGAACAAGGCCCGTTTCGCGCGCGTGACCAACGCGCGCACCTTGGGCGATGTGATTCCGGGCGCGGACATTTTCCTGGGACTGTCGGCCGGCGGCGTGTTGAAACCGGAGATGGTCAAAACGATGGCGGCGCGGCCCTTGGTGTTGGCGCTGGCGAATCCGACGCCGGAGATTCTGCCGGAAGAGGTCAAGGCGGTACGCGACGATGCAATCATCGCGACCGGGCGTTCCGACTATCCGAACCAGGTCAACAACGCCTTGTGTTTCCCGTATATTTTCCGCGGCGCGCTGGATTCGGGCGCGACCACGATCACTCGCGCGATGGAAATCGCCGCGGTCAGGGCGATCGCCGAATTGGCCGAGGCGGAACAATCCGAAATCGTCGCGAGCATTTACGGCATCGACGAATTGCCGTTTGGGCCGGACTATTTGATTCCGAAGCCTTTCGATCCGCGGCTGATGACCACGCTTGCGCCCGCGATCGCGAAGGCCGCCGCGGAGTCCGGCGTCGCGACGCGGCCGATCCAGGACCTGCCGGCCTATGTCGAGCGCTTGCAGCAGTTTGTGTATCACAGCGGCACCTTCATGAAGCCGGTGTTCCGTATCGCCAAGCAAGCGCCGGCCGAAAAGAAACGCATCGTATTCGCCGAAGGGGAGGAAGAGCGTGTGCTGCGCGCGGTGCAGATGCTGGTCGATGAAAACATCGCCTTGCCGACGTTGGTCGGCCGTCCGGCGGTCTTGCAGCACAGGATCGAAAAGTTGGGTTTGCGCATCAAGGCCGGCATCGATTTTACGGTCGTGAATCCCGAGCAAGACGAGCGTTACCGCGATTTCTGGAAGACTTATCTGGAGATGACCGTGCGCAAGGGCGTCAGCGAACAATACGCGAAACTCGAAATGCGCCGCCGTCATACCCTGATCGCCGCGATGCTGGTGCATAAGGGCGATGCCGACGGGATGATCTGCGGGTTGTTCGGCACGACCGCGTCGCACCTGCATTATATCGACCAAGTGCTCGGCAAGCGTGCCGGGGCGAACGTTTACGCGGCGATGAACGGGCTGATCCTGCCCGATCGTCAGATCGTGCTGGTCGATACCCATATCAATCATGATCCCGACGCGGAACAACTGGCTGAAATCACCTTGCTGGCGGTCGAACAAATGCGCCGTTTCGGATTGGCGCCGCGCGTCGCCTTGCTGTCACATTCGAATTTCGGCACCAGCAACAGCGCATCGGCGCAAAAAATGCGCGCCGCCTTTGCGATCATTCAGCAACAGGCGCCGGACCTGGAGGTCGAAGGCGAAATCCATGGCGACACCGCGCTCGATTACGACATGCTGAAAAAAATGATGCCGGAGACGAAACTAAAGGGCAGCGCGAATCTGCTGGTGCTGCCGAACATCGATGCGGCGAATATCGCCTATAACCTGCTCAAGACCGCGTCCGGCAACGGCATCGCGATCGGTCCGGTATTGCTCGGCTGCGCCCGGCCCGTGCATATACTGACGCCGGCCGCGACGGTCCGGCGGATCGTGAACATGACCGCTTTTTGTGTTGTGGATGCGAACGAAGCGGCTGAATCGAAAGTCTTCAGAAGTTGATGTAGAGCGACCCCATGATCAAGTGATGCATCGTGTTATTGGTATGGGTCGCGTCATCCAGATACTGATTCAGGTAACCCGCTTCGGCGCGGACGTTTTTATTGAAGGACCAGCCGAGACCCGCAAATGCCCGGTTCTGGTCGAAACCGGATTTGCCGCCGTACTGTGTCGAGTTTGCGCGGATGAAAAACTCATCCCAGGCGATCAGACTCAAGCGCGGTTCGAGATCCAAAGGATGCATGAAGCGAATCATCTGGCGCGGCCGAACGCGCACCTCGTCGCCTTTTAGGAAATTGCTTTCGACCATCGTCCTGAACATGAAAGTGCCGAAGTCGGTCGGCAACACATAACGGAACGCGGGCCATACATCCTGTTGCGAGACATATTCCTTGCCGACGTTTTGGGTGGGTAGCCAGGTATAGCCCGCCCAGATCGTCGCGCGGTCACTTAGCGAATAGCCTGCGGCTGCCCGCACCATGCCCTGATACCAATGATTCCAGTTGTCGTCGAAGCGGGATTGGCCTTCCAGCCAGATGCGTCCTTTTTCGAGGCTCGGGTCGATCACCTTCAGGCTGCCTTCGCCGACGACTTGCAGCCAGCTGCCGGCATCCTGCAATAAATCATCGGCCGCGCTTGCGGTCGATGAAAAACTGACAGACGTTAAAATAGCCGCCGTCAATCCGAGACGATTCATTGCTTTCTTTTTCATAGTGTTTGCCTTATCCAATTATCAGAACTGTCTTTAAAACGATGCGACGACTCCTGACGCGGGCCGTCTCGCTCTATTCGAATGGGACCAAGCAAGATGCAGGCCATTTATGTTATTTATTATAAATCAATAGTTTTTGTAAGCTAGCTAAATTAAGGTTTACGACATGAAGGCGATAAAAACCACTGAAAGCAAAGCCGATGGTGGAAAATAACCAATGCTTTTAAGTTGATTTAGATGGCGGCTAGTTTTACTATGGAACCGGTTTTTTCATCAAATTCGTCAATCGGAGCGTCAAATGAAACTTTCCCATGCAATAGTTGCGGTATTTGCTTCATCGGTCGGCTGTGCGGTAGCGGCTGATGTCGTTGTCCCGATCAATACGGTCAGCGACCAGGGTGTGGTCAAAGCGAACGGCAGCATCAAAATCAGCGAATCGCCGAAAGGCTTGACTTTCACCCCGTCTCTCGAAGGCCTGCCCGCCGGGGAACACGGGTTTCATGTGCATGAGAACCCGAGCTGCGATGCGAAGGAAAAGGACGGCAAGCTGACGCCGGCATTGGCGGCGGGCGGCCATTACGACCCGAAAGTGACCAAAAAACATGAAGGCCCGGAAGGACATGGCCATTTGGGCGACCTGCCGAAATTGGTCGTCGGCGCCGACGGCAAAGCCAATCGCAGCGTTGTGGCGCCGCGCCTGAAACTGGAGGATGTCAAAGGCCGCGCGCTGATCATCCATGCCGGCGGCGACAATTATTCGGACGAGCCCGAGCCGCTCGGCGGCGGCAAGGCGCGCATTGCCTGCGGTGTGATCAAAGACTAAAATTTGTGGACGGCCCTGGCTGCTCTCAAGTGTCTGCATCGTTTTCACACCGGAACGTCCTGCTGTTATTGAAAAAATAGGCAGGCGAGTGATGGGAGCGATACCTACGTCGCGAATAAAGCCTCAAGTCGCGACGTAGGCGCCGCCCCCACGGAGGAGTTTTATGGCGCGTGGGAACGATGACTTAAATTTCGGCAAATAATTTTCTTAGCCAATCCTAAACACGGCCGGTTGATGACCGCCCAGCGTCTCCTGGAATCAACCCCTTTTTGATGCAAAAGCAGCCTGGGACCGTCGCCGGCATGCTACAATGCAGTTTACAAACATGCGAATGATTCTTATTTTCTTCTAAATCGATTTGATGCAGGCAAAACCATTTTTTTCTCGTCGCCGCGTGTTTTGGCTAGCGGGTCTGCTCGTCCTGATGTTAGGAGCCGGCGTGGCGCTGCGTTTTTATTGGCAAAGGGAGGCCGCATCGGAGCAGGCGTCCTTGGCCGATTCGACCGTGCAGATTGCTTACGACGACATCGAGGAAAACGTGACCGCGCAAGGCAAGCTCGAACCGAAGGAATATGTCGATATCGGCGCCCAGGTCACCGGTCAATTGCAGAAGCTGTTTGTCGAGATCGGCGATGTCGTCAAAACTGGCCAACAGTTGGCTCAAATCGACCCGCGCATCTATGCGGCCAGGGTGCAAGCCGATGAGGCCAGTATCAATAATCTGAAAGCGCAACTTGTCCAACAAGAAGCGTTGATTTTGTTTGCAAACCGTCAATACGCACGCAATCAGAAATTGTATCCGACCAAGGCGGTCAGCCAGGAAACGTTGCAAAACAGTGAATCGAATTACAAGGCCGCCATGGCGCTCGCCGATTCGATCCGGGCGCAAATACAGCAAGTTGAATCGACGCTTTCCGGCGACCGTACCAATCTGGGCTACACGAAGATTTTCGCGCCGATGGACGGCACGGTGGTGC
>Ga0207968_100149_pt1 | contig 30882 bp, 25 predicted proteins | sample LakWasMet21_HOW5_2_FD_183867 | JGI IMG/M metagenome (GOLD analysis project Ga0207968, IMG submission 183867) | Freshwater sediment methanotrophic microbial communities from Lake Washington under simulated oxygen tension - Sediment Metagenome... | ecosystem: Environmental > Aquatic > Freshwater >...
GCATCAGAAGCGAGACAGAAGGCTTTATCTACGCGACAAGGTTGATCCTTAAGGCTGGGCACAAGCTGCTTCTATCTCTTGTCAGGGTAGCTAACCATGACATGGAATAAGATACAAGGCTGGGTTGGAGCTATGCGGAAACCCAGCATAACCCTGCTCGAAATCGCTGGGTTTCGTACATCAACCCAGCCTACCCCCTTTCATTCTGTTCTCTATGGCGTGTCGATCCACTCGTAAAGCTCGATCGATGCCGGATCGCATTTACAGCAACCGCCGCCGCAGGCTGTGCCCGAGGGCAGTCTGCGCAGGTTCCCCTTGCTGATCCACTTGCCGAGCATACCGCGCAGGGCGTCGGCATCGACGTGGAAATGATTGGCCAGGTCGAGCAGCGCGACGCGGCGCTGTTCCCTGATGTAGTTGCGCAGGTCAGACAGGATCAATGGCGGCTCCCTTGCCGAGGGTCGGGCCGGATTGTTTGCCGTACCACCACAATCCGGCGATCACGCCGGCAAACACAGCGATCAGGCTGGCGATCCAGGCCAGCGAATCGGCCGGGTGGCCGGCGAACGTCATCGCCTGATAAAAAATCGTCGCGGTCATGTAGGCGAGGCCGGTGGTCCAGAGCAGCACAAATAGCGTCCAGCCGCGATTGGTTTCGCGGTAGATCGCGGCGGTCGCGGCGACGCAGGGCGCATACAGCAGGATGAACAGCAGGTAGGCGAAGGCGCCGGCCTGGCCGTCAAAGCTGTGCCGCATCGCGGTATAGGCGCCGGTTTCGACGTCGAGTTCGCTGCTCGCCACCTCGACGTTCAATCCCAAGGGATCGAGCAACTTGTTCGCGATGCCGGCCAGGTTTTCGGGAATGGTCGCTAGCGCTCCCAGCAGGGCGCCTTTCAGGTCGAAAGCCTCGGCTTCGGCGGGCGGGACAGAAGCGGCGCCCATCTGGCTGTACAAGGCATTCAGGGTGCCGACGACCGCTTCTTTCGCGAGCACGCCGGTAAAAATGCCGACCGTCGCCGGCCAGTTGTCGTTCTGGATGCCCATCGGCGCGAACGCCGGCGTCAGGCCGCGGCCGATTTCGCTCAAGACAGACTTGTCGCTGTTCTCGCGGCCGAAGCTGCCGTCGGTGCCCAGGGCATTCAGAAAGTTCAGCACCAGCACCATCGGCACGATCACCTTGCCGGCATTGAACAGGAACGACTGGAGCCGGTCCCAGGTGCGGATCAACATGCCGCGCAGGGTGGGGAGGTGATAGACCGGCAGTTCCATGATGAACGGCGAGGTTTCGCCCTTGAACAAGGTATGGCGCATGATCAGGCCGGTCAATACCGCGACGCCGATGCCGAGCAGGTACAGGCCGAAGACCAGGTTCTGGCCGTTGACCGGAAAGAACGCGGCCGCGAACAAGGCATAGACCGGCAACCGCGCGCCGCAGGACATGAAGGGATTCATCAAATTGGTCAGAATCCGGTCGCGCGGGTTTTCGAGCGTTCGCGTCGCCATGATCGCGGGCACGTTGCAGCCGAAGCCGACGATCATCGGCACGAACGATTTGCCGGGCAGGCCGATCATGCGCATGAAGCGGTCCATCACGAAGGCGGCGCGCGCCATGTAACCCGAGTCTTCGAGCGCGGACAAGAACAGGAACAGGAAGCCGACGATCGGGATGAAGGTCGCGACGACCTGGATACCGCCGCCGACGCCCTGGGTCAGCAAGACGGTCAGCCAGGCGGGCAGGCCCCAATCGGTCAACACCAATCCTAAGCCATCGACGAGCAACGCGGCGGCGGCCTGATCGAAGAAATCGACAAAGGCGCTGCCGATGTTGATCGTGAACATGAACATCGCGTACATGACCAGCAAAAATATCGGGATGCCCAGGAAGCGGTTCAACACGATGCTATCGATCTTTTCGGAGGTATGCCGGCTGACCTCGTTCTCTTTGCAGATCGCGGCCTGCGTCAGTTGATTCACGAAACCGTAGCGGGCATCGGCGGCCAGGATGTCGATCTCGTCCTCGGTTTTCTGCTCGATTCGGCGTTGCAAGGCGTTGACGGTTGTAGCCAGCGCGGGACCCGCGATCTTTCGGGCCAGTGTATCGTCTTCGAGCAGGCGCACGCAGAGCCAGCGCAGGTCGCAGTGATGCTGCCGCGCGGTCTCTTGCAACAGGGGGGCGAGATCGGCTATCGCTAACTCCAGTGCGGGCGCATAGGCGATGTTCAAATTGGGCGTTGGCTTTGTGGCGGCCGCCTGATTGATTGCTTTTTTGAGCGCGTCGATGCCTTGCTTGGTCGAGGCGACGATCGGCACGACTGGGCAGCCCAGACGTTCGGCGAGATAGGGGATATCGATCTTGATGCCGCGCTGTTTGACCGCATCCATCATGTTCAACACCAGGATCATCGGTGTGCGCATCTCGATCAATTGCGAGGTCAGATACAGATGGCGCTCGATGCTCGACGCATCGACGATGTTCACGATCAGATCGGCTTCCCTGGCCGCGACGAAGTCGCGGGCGACTTTTTCGTCGAGTGAAACCTGATCGTCGGAGGCTTCGAGCGAATAGGTGCCGGGTAGATCGACCAGTTCGATGGTCTTGTCTTCAAAGGCATACTCGCCGGTTTTTTTTTCGACGGTCACGCCGGGCCAGTTGCCGACGTGCTGCTTGGCGCCGGTCAGCGCATTGAACAGGGTGGTCTTGCCGCAATTCGGATTACCGACCACGCCGACCGTGAAATCGGCGGCCATCAAAGCTTCTCGATTTGCAATACCGCGGCTTCGTCTTTACGCAAGGTCAGGGAAAAACCGCGCAGCCTGATCTCGACCGGGTCGCCCATCGGCGCGAAGCGGGTGACGCTGAATTCGGTGCCGGGCGTCAATCCCATCGCCAGCAGGCGCTTGCGGTAGGCTTTACCGGCTTTGTCGAAGCCGACGATTTTCGCCAGATCGCCGACGGCAAGTTTTTTCAAGTCGATCAACATAAGGGGCCTTCGAGAAATAGGGTACTGAATTGACTAAGTTATCAATAATCATTCTCATTCATGTTCAATATAACACAAAATCGGTGTTTGTAAAACTGGCGCGACAATTTGTCAAACTGGGAGCCGCGTGGTAATTTCGCCCCTAAAACGGACGTCATGCAGGTATAATTAAGCATAGATCCAATGGCGACCGGTCGCGAAAACCGGTCAATAGGCAGCCTCTTTCGATAGGACGCTGCGTAGGAATGCAGCGATGCCCTTCAGGGTATTGCGTCCCTGCTTCGCAGATTGCCGCTCCATCTTCTGAATGTAACCCATAGCAAACCACAACGGAGACCACACAGTCCATGGCCAATAAAGTCACCATGACCCAATTCCTGATCGAGCAGCAGCGCGAATATCCGGGCACGTCCGGAACTTTCACCCTGCTGCTGAACGACATCGTCACCGCCTGCAAGCAGATCTCGCACATCGTGAATCGCGGCGATTTGATCGGCGTGCTCGGCAGCGCCGAATCGGAGAACGTGCAAGGCGAGGTGCAGAAAAAGCTCGACATCATCACCAACGAGATCATGGTGAGCGCGCTGGACTGGACCGGGCACCTGGCCGGCATGGTGTCCGAGGAAGTCGACGAGCCGATCAAGATTCCCACGCAATACCCGAAGGGCAAATACCTGGTGCTGTTCGACCCCTTGGACGGCTCCTCGAACATCGACATCAACCTGACCGTCGGCACGATCTTTTCGATCCTGCGCTGCCGCGAGGGCGTCGATCCGGAGCCGGAGGATTTTCTGCGCAAGGGCGCGGAGCAGGTCTGCGCGGGCTTCGTGCTGTACGGCCCTTCGACGATGATGGTACTGACTACCGGTCACGGGGTGAACGGCTTTACCCTGGATCAGGACATCGGCGAATTCATCCTGACCCACCGCAACATGACGATCCCCGAAGACACCAGCGAATTCGCGATCAACATGTCCAATCAGCGTTTCTGGGAAGAACCGGTCAGGCGCTATATCGACGAATGCGTGCAGGGCAAGGACGGTCCGCGCGGCAAGAATTTCAACATGCGTTGGATCGCATCGTTAGTTGCCGAAGTCTACCGGATTCTGACCCGCGGCGGCATCTTCATGTACCCTTACGACACCCGCGATCCCAAGAAGCCTTGCAGATTGCGCCTGATGTACGAGGCGAATCCGGTCGCCTTCATCGTCGAACAGGCCGGCGGTGCCTGCACGACCGGTCGCGAACGCATGCTCGAGGTGAAACCGGAAAGCCTGCATCAACGCGTGCCGGTGATATTGGGTTCGAAAAACGAGGTCGAGCGGGTCGTGAAGTATCATCTGGAAGGCTGACGTATAGCTCAGGACGGCATGGGCATCCCGTCCTGAAGGTCGACACACGGGCTCAGTTCCGTGCGTGTTCAACAACGCTCAAGGCATCGTCACGATGTCGCCCCGCATCGACGCCAGCGCGGTCAGCAGTTCATCCTTTTCCTGTCGGGGAATCTTGAAATGGTCGAGGCTCTTGACCAGATCCTCCACCAGCGCGTTAAAGTCGCCTTCCTTGACGCCCATGCCGGCATGGGCGGTCTTCATGTCGGCGCCGGTGTATTGACAGGGGCCGCCGCTCGCTTCGCAGATTTGATCGACCAGATGCGTTTTGAGGCGCGGAATGTTCGCGTGCGCGAAGAATTGGTTGATGCGGGCATCCGCCGCGACATTGCCGACAAAGTTTTCGACCACGGCGCTGATCGCGGGTTTGCCGCCCAGACGCTCGTAGAGCGAGGCCTTGGGCGCCATGCCCGAGCAGGCCGCCAGGTTCAGTGTGAGCAAGCTTGTGGACAGCACGCTTAGCAGGGGACGATAGTCAATGTTCATGTTGTATTCCTCATCATCAGGGGGGAAAGTGCTTCCCTCCCTATTACGCGGCAACTTGAAAAGCGGATGCATTTGCAGGGATAATCGGTTCGTGCCCATCAATTCGGAGCGAGGGAATCATGATCATCGATTGGCAGACGACTTATGCCGCGGTATGGCGGCAACACAAGGGCTATTTGCGTCCAGTCGCCAGGTTGGACCCGATCCGGCTCCAGGATCTGGTCGGGATCGATCAACAGAAAGCGCAACTGTGCGCGAACACCGAGCGCTTTCTGTCCGGGAAGCCGGCCAACAATGCCTTGCTTTGGGGCGCCAGGGGCACCGGCAAATCGTCGCTGATCAAGGCCACTTTGAACGCATACCGGGAGGCGGGGCTCAGGATCATTGAAGTGGATAAGCAGGATCTGGTTTATCTGCCGGAGATCGTCGATGAAATTCGCGAGCAAGCGCAGCGCTTCGTCATTTATTGCGACGATCTGTCGTTCGAATCGCAGGACAGCCGGTACAAGTCGCTGAAAAGCGTGCTCGAAGGCTCGATCGAACTGCCGCCGGAGAATGTGTTGGTGTATGCGACGTCAAATCGACGGCATTTGCTGCCGGAGCGGATGCGCGACAACCTCGATACCCGTTTGGTGGACGATGAGGTGCATTATTCCGATACGGTCGAGGAACAGATATCGCTTTCGGACCGTTTCGGCCTATGGCTGGCGTTTTATCCGCATTCGACGGAGACCTACCTGAAGATCGTGGACAGTTATTTTCCGGCCGATGGCCGCGACCTCGAGGTCTTGCATCACGAGGCGATCGAGTTCGCGCAAAAACGTGCCGCGAAAAGCGGCAGGACCGCCAAGCAGTTTTTCAATCTGCTTGCGGAAGCGAGCAACAGCGAAAAGGATTAAAACCAATCTTGTGGCCGGCGGGGAGAAAGGTTTCACCCGAGAGTCGATTCGAGGCGCGCCGATCGAGTCTTCTTCCGATGAAATTGAGTTAAACCGAATCTACCGGGCAATCGCGAATGCCTAGTAGCGCCCGCAGATAGCCTCAATCGACGCAGCAACTTTCGGAACATTCGGTTGACATATTTTACGCTTTGGCGGTATAAACAGAAGAGGGGAAGCATTTGAAAAACTAGATGTTTTTTAAGGTTTTTTCTACCTTAAATGGCCTTATATTCAAGGTTTATCGATTTTGCTTAAGAACACGCATCAGGAAATACGCCATGAGCTCTTTCGTGCCAGGCTATGAGCATGACATCTTTGTCAGTTATGCGCATGTCGATGATTTGGCGCTGCCGGGCGCCGAGTCGGGCTGGGTGGCCACGCTGATTGCCGGCTTGAAGGTGCGGCTTAGCCAGAAGCTGGGCAGGGCCGATCTGTTTTCACTGTGGAAAGACGAACATTTGTCCGCGTACAAGCCGTTTTCGCCGGAAATTTTAACCGCGCTGACCGGTGCCGCGACCTTGGTGATCATTTTGTCGCCGGGTTACAAGGCTTCGCGCTGGTGCCTGACGGAGATGGAGACTTTCTGGCAGGAAATGGCGCAGCGGACAAGGTCCGATTCGCGCATTTTCGTGGTCGAGCGCGACCGGCTCGAGATCGTCGAAAAACCGCGGGCGCTCGAGGAACTGTTGGGCTATCAGTTCTGGGTTCAGGATCGGCCCGGCAAGGCGCCGCGCATCCTCGGCGACCCGATTCCCGATCCGCGCGACAAGCTGTATTACGACAAACTCGGCGATTTGGCGAATGATCTGGCCGAGGAGTTGAAGAAACTGAAAGCGGCGGCCGAACAGGCGGCAAGCCGGCAGCCGCTCGCCCAGGAAGCCGCGGTGGACAACCGTCCCGTGGTGTTTCTGGCCGAAGCCACCGATGACCTGGATATCCAAAGGGATCGGGTCAGCCGCCATCTCGATCAGGAAGGTTTTCGCGTCATTCCGGCCGGGACGTCGCATTATTTTTCCTATCTTGGCGGCAACGACAAGATGGAGGAAAATCTCGCCGGCGATCTCAAGAATTGCAAGCTGTTCGTACAACTCTTGAGCGGCCTGACCGGAAAGTGCCGCCCCGGCCAGCCCTGTTTCCCCTTGTTGCAGCATCGCACCGCGGAAAGGCTCGCTATCCCGGTGCTGCAATGGCGCAGCCCCGACTTGAAAACCGCTACGATCGAAGTGCCGGAACACCGCGCCTTGCTGGAAGGCGATACGGTGATGGCGATGGGCCTGGAGGAATTCAAACAAGAGTGCGTCACGCGCCTGAGGGCGCCGCCGCCCAAACCGAAGCCGGTCATCAATACCAATCTGGTGTTCTTGAACGCCAGCAGCGACGATTCGGCGCTGGTCGAAACGATCGGTTCGGAGCTCAGTAAATATGAGATCGGCTACGCGGTGCCGCCGCGTTCGTGCGACCCGAAGATTCTGCAGGAAGACCTGGAATTGACACTGTCCGAGTGCGACGGTCTGATCATCGTCTATGGACCGACGACCTATGCCTGGGCGCGGGCGCAGATTCTGCGCAGCCGCCGCATCATCGGCCTGCGCGACCGGCCGCTGAAGGCGATGGCCGTTTACGAAGGGCCGCCGGCGGACAAGGAACCGTTGGGCGTGGCGATGCCGGGCATGTTGACACTGGATGGCCGGCGGAAATTGTCCGCGGCCAGTTTATTGCCTTTCGTCACCGCCTTGCAGATGGACTGACCGTGAGTTTAGCGCCCTATCCCGGACTCCGCCCGTTCCATCGCGACGAGGCGGACATTTTTTTCGGCCGCGACGAGCAGGTCGATCAACTGCTGCTCAAACTCAGAAAAACCCGGTTTTTGGCGGTGGTCGGTCCTTCCGGGTGCGGCAAATCCTCGCTGATCTATACCGGCCTTTTGAATGCGCTGGAAGCCGGTTTTCTGGCCGACGTCGGGCTGCATTGGCGAATCGCGGCCCTGCGTCCGGGTTCGCATCCGATGGGCAATTTGGCGGAAGCCCTGGTCGAACAAGCCGGCGTCTGGTCAAGGGCGCGGACGTCCCTTAGCGCCGGGCAGGTTTTCCCGGCGCACGCCGAGGCCGAGGCGCCGCCGGCCTTCGGCGCGCACGGCAATGCCTCGCTGCTGCTCGCGAGCCTGCGCCGGGGCCCGCTCGGGCTGATCGAGGCGCTCAGGGAGGAACCGCTGCCGGACGATGCCAATCTGTTGATCGTCGTCGATCAATTCGAAGAAATTTTCCGCTATCGCGAGCATCAGGACCGCGACGAGGCCGATGCATTTGTCGCGTTGCTGTTGCGTTCGCTGCTCGCAAGCGAGATGCCGGTCTTCATCGTGATCACGATGCGTTCGGATTTCCTCGGCGACTGCGCGCTGTTTTCGGGGCTGCCCGAAGCCTTGAACGACAGCCAGTTCCTGACCCCGCGCCTGAGCCGCGAGCAGCGCCGCCAAGCCATCATCGGACCCGCCCGGGTTTTCGGCGGCGATGTCGAGCCGGCGTTGGTGAATCGTTTGCTGAACGACATGGGCGCCGACCCGGATCAATTGCCGGTGCTTCAGCACGCGCTGATGCGGTTATGGGCGATCGCGAGCCGGCGCGCGGCGGCCGTCGTGCTGAAACTGGAAGACTACGAAAGCCTCGGCGGTTGGAACAATATGTTGTCTCATCACGCCGACGAGGCCTATTGCGAATTGACCGGTGAGCAGCAGCGGATCGCGGAACTGATGTTCCGCGCCTTGAGCGAACGCTCGGCGGGGAAACGCGACACCCGGCGCCCGCTAAACTTACGCCGCTTCGCCGACGTGGCCGGCGTTCCGATGGCGACGGTCGTTCCGGTCATCGACGTCTTCCGGCGCGCCGATCGCAGTTTCCTGATGCCGCCGGAAGGCCAGCCACTGACCGCGGAGACCCTGCTCGACATCAGTCACGAGAGCCTGATTCGGCAGTGGCAACGGATGAAGGACTGGGTCGAGCGCGAGGCGCAATCGGCTGAAAACTACCGCCGCTTCGAGCAGGCGGCCTTGCTGCATCGCGACAAGCGCGGCGAGCTTTTGCAGGGGCTGGATCTGCTTTCGGCAAGCGAATGGAAAAAACGCGAACAGCCGAGTTCGGCCTGGGCACGGCGCTATGGCCGGGAGTTTCGGCTGGTGATGGCGTTTCTGGAAGCCAGCGAACGCCGGGAACGGCTCAACTCGATCAAATTGGTGCGCAATCTGTTGGGTTTCGCGTCGATCTGCGCTGTGGCGGCCTGGATGACCTGGCTATGGCTGCAAGCCGATACCGAGCGCGACAAAGCCGCCTCCGCGCGATTGCTAGCCGAGGCGCAGTTGGTGCGCACGCAGCAGGCGTCGCTCTATCCGCTCAGCTCATTGCTCGGCATCGAGGCGTTCAAACGCAATCCGCATCCCGATTTCATCATGAATCAGTTTTTGGGCAGCAGCCTGGATATGTTGCCAAAGCCCCTGCATGCGCTACGGCATGACGACAGGGTCACGCGGTTGCTTTACAGCGCGGACGGAAAACGCATCGTCACGGCGGGGGACGACCACTCGGTGCGGCTTTGGGATGCGTTGAGCGGGCAACAATTATTGCAGTTGGATCATGGCGACGTGATTAGCGCGTTGGCTTTCAGCGCGGACGGCCGGCGGCTCGCGACCGTGAGTTGGGACCAGCCGGTCGTATGGTTATGGGATGCCGCGTCGGGCCGACGTTTGCAGAAGTTGAGTCATGAGGACGCGGTGACCATGGTGAGCTTCAGTCCGGACGGAAAACGACTTGCCAGCGCCGGCCAGGATAATACCGCGCGCGTCTGGGACACGGCCTCCGGCAAGGAATGGCTGCATCTGGCGCATGACGATGCGGTCGCCGCGGTGACGTTTAGTCCGGACGGCGCACGACTCGCGACGGCCTCTTATGATGGCCGTGCGCGCGTGTGGGATTTGGCGACCGGCACGCTTCTCTTCGACTTGAAGCACGGCGCCGATGTGAATGCGGTGCTGTTCAGCGCTGACGGACGTCGACTCGCAACCACGAGCCGGGACAAAAAGGCGCATCTGTGGGATGCCGAAACCGGCAGGGAAATAGCAAGTTTGAGCCATGACGGCGACGTCGCGGCGATTGGCTTTAGCCCCGACGGCAGGCGCTTCGCCACCGGCAGTTTCGACAAGACCGCAAGGCTTTGGGATGTCGCCAGTGGCCAGGAACTGCAACGGCTGAACCACGACAACTATGTCACCGCCTTGCATTTTTCCGTGGACGGCCTGCGCCTCGCGAGCGGCAGTCATGACATGACGGCGCGTTTATGGAGCGTGGAGAGCGGCAAGGAATTGCAGCGCCTGAGTCATCAGGGCGCGGTTTCGGCGGTGATGTTCAGTCCCGACGGCAGACGCTTTGCGACCGCCAGCCATGATAAAACCGCGCGCCAGTGGGATGCGGCGAGCGGCAAGGAATTGCAACAGCTGCATCATGACGGTGTGGTCAACGCCGCGAGTTTCAGTCCCGACGGCAGGCGACTCGTCACCGCCAGCGACGATCACAGCGCGCGTTTGTGGGATGCCGCCACGGGACAGGAACTGAGGCGTTTCGCGCATCAGGGCGATGTGACGGCCGCGGTGTTCAGTCCCGACGGACTGAAGATCGCGACGGCGGGTTATGACAAGAGCGTGCGTCTGTGGGATGCGGAGACCGGCAAGGAGCTGCGGCGCCTCAGCCATGACGGCGTGGTGCTGGCGGTGATCTTCAGTCCGGACGGTACGCGCCTCGCCAGCGCCAGTCGTGATAACAGCGCAAGATTATGGCGTGTCGACAGCGGTCAGGAATTGCAACGTTTCAGTCATGAAGGCGCGGTCATTGCGCTGGCTTTCAGCCCCGACGGCAGCCGGCTGGCGACCGGCAGTTACGATAATAGGGCGCGGCTATGGGATACCGAGACGGGCCAGGGTTTGTGGCATCTGCCGCATGACGGCGGGGTGACGGCGGTCGCCTTCGATCCTGCCGGTAAGCGGCTCGCGACCGGCAGTTATGACAATACCGCGCGTATTTGGGATGCGGCGACCGGTAAGGAGTTGCAGCGCCTGAGCCATCAGGCCGGTGTGGCCGCCGTTGTGTTTAGCGCCGACGGCAAGCGCCTGGCCAGCGGCAATCGCGACAAAACGGCGCGGATTTGGGAGGTGGCAAACGGCAGGGAATTGCAGCGCCTGAGTCATGACGGCGATGTGTCCGCGGTGGCCTTCAGCGCCGACGGCAGATGGCTGGCCAGCGCCAGCCGCGACCACACCGCGCGCTTGTGGGATACGGCAGTCGGCAAGGAATTGCAGCGTTTTGGTCATGACGGCGATGTGACGGCGGTGGCCTTTAGTCCCGACGGCAAGCGGCTGGCGACGGCCAGCGTCGATAATGGCGCGCGGCTATGGCTTTTGGACGACTTGACCGGGCAGTTGTGCGGCCGGCTGATTTATAACCTGAGTTGGGAGCAGTGGCACCGTTATTTCGAAGCCGAACCCTATCGAAAAACCTGTGCGAATTTGCCGATACCGCCGGACTACCAGGCCAATCTCAAGCAACTCGTGGAGCAAGGCAAGGACGCCGAGGCGGCCGCGATCATCGCTGAGTTGAACGCCGCCGACCCGACGTTACAATTGCATCCGGAGGCGGAGATACGGAAATTGACCGCGCCGAAATATCTGGATCAGGCCGAGCTCTTGCTGCAGGAGGACAAGCTCGCCGAGGCGGTGGCCGCGTTTGATCAGGCCGAGTTGAGAGATGCCGCGCTGGTTTCCGCCGCGCAATGGAATCGATTGTGCTGGCAGGGGGCGATGCTGAATGCCGCCGCGCAAGTGTTGGCGGCTTGCGACAAGGCGGTTGCCGCGGCCAAGGAAGACGAAATCTGGAATTATCGCGACAGTCGCGGACTGGTCAGGGCGCTTGCCGGCGACATCCCGGGCGCCCTTGACGATTTCGAGTTTTTTATCGAAAACACCGGAGAGGGATTGTTTAAGGCCCAACGTGAAGATTGGGTTATTGCGTTGCGGGCCGGGCGGAATCCGTTTACGCCGGCACTGTTGGCGTCGATTCGTGACCAATAGGATGCCGAGCGCTTATTCAGCGTCGGCTTTTGCCGTACAGTTCGCGTAGCGCCTGCTTGGCCTGTTCGAGGATTTGCCGCTGTTCCGGACTCAGGTTCTTGCCGGCGCGGTTGATATAAAAAGCCAGCATCGACATCGCCGAGCGGAACGGCCCGGCCTTGCGGCGGCAGCTGGTTTCGGCCGAATCCCGCAGCGATGCGGCGATTCTCCGCGGATCTTTCCAGGTGAAGACGCCTTGTTCTAGGCTCAATGCGTTGCTTTCGCGGGTGACCTTGGCGGACCATTGTTTGGCTGCGGGCGATTCGACATTGTCTGTCATGCGGACTCCCGTATTGTCTAATCGGCGGTTTCGGCGGGCCGGGTTTCGAACCCGGTTTGCGGTTGCCGGTTAGACTACGCATCGTCCACGCAAATTCCCCTTGTTTTCAGCGGGGCCGGGATCCTGCCCGCATCGGCCCCAGTCATTCTGCTAAAATAGCAAACACGTTAAAACGGCGACATCTGCACAGGGCACAGGGCGACATGAGCACATTTTCAGGAGCGATACGGGGCTGCGTGCTGACCGGGCTGCTTTCTTTACCCGTATTCGCGGTCGGCGCGCAGGCGCCGGATGCCGGCTTGCTCGCGCAGCAACTGGAGCGGGAGTTCAAGGGTGCCTACCGCGAAAATCCTGAACCGGTCGGCCAGGTCAGGCGTTTCGAGTTGACCGCCGCGCCGGCCGAATGGGGCGTCGTGCCGCCATATCGAACCGCGGTCTGGGCCTATAACGGCACGGTGCCGGGGCCGGTGCTGCGCGTCAAGCTGGGGGAAACGGTCAAGGTCAAATTGACGAATAAATTGACGCAAGCGACCACGATGCACTGGCATGGCATCCGGGTGCCGAATGCGATGGATGGCGTCCCCGGTGTCACGCAAGCGCCGATCGAGCCCGGCGCCAGTTTTACTTACCAATTTACGACGAAAGATCCCGGCACCTTTTGGTTTCATCCGCATTTGAATGCGCCAGAGCAGATCGAGCGCGGCCTCTACGGCGCGCTGATCGTGGCAGATCCGAAGGAACCCCGCTATTCGCAAGACTTGGTCTGGGTGCTGGATGACTGGCTGTTCGAGAATGGCGCCAGCATCCATGACCAGTTCGTGACCGGGCATGATCTGGCGCATGACGGCCGCTGGGGCAATGTCGCGTCCGTGAACGGCAGATATTTGCCGTCGATTCCGGTCAAGGCCGGCGAACGGCTGCGGGTCAGGCTGATCAATGCCGCCAATGGTCGCGTGTTCTCACCGGCGTTCGAGGGGGTGACGCCGAAGGTGATCGCGGTGGACGGCATGCTTGCCGGCGCGCCGTTTCCTCTGACCGAGTTCAATCTGGCGCCGGGCAATCGTCTCGATCTGGATCTGGTGATCCCGAAGGATGCGGCCGGCAAACAGCTGGTCGTGTCCAATCGTTTCGGGCGCGCGCCGCAAACGCTGGCCTTCCTGGATGTGGCGGCGCACACGGTCGTCAAGACGCCAACCTTCGAGCCGCCGAAGGCCGCGCATTTTCCGGCATGGACGGGGGCGCTGGCCGCGCCTGTCGCGCACGAGTTCATTCTGGATGCGGAGCGCGGCGGTCCTTACGGCATCCGCTGGACCATCGACGGCAAGACCGGTCACGAAAACATCGCCGCGATCTTGCCTTACGGCAAATTCAGCCGCTTGCGCTTTACCAATCAATCGGGCCGCCTGCATCCGATGCATCTGCACGGCCAGTTTTTTAAACTGCTGGCGACAGACGACGAGCCCGCGCAGGAGAATTTCTGGCGCGATACGCTGCTGATCGGCCCCCAGCAGTCGGTCGATGTCGGCCTGGTGCCGCTCGATAAAGGCCTTTGGGCCAATCACTGCCACATTCTCGAACATGCCGAAGCCGGCATGATGAGCACGCTGAAGGTCGAATAGGGAAAACCGGCCCGCGACCTTGTCGCTGAACAACGGCAAACGCAACGCGGGGGTGGCGCCGGGGGGATGCAAGCGACGGGCGGTGGAGCCGGTTGTGCCGGCAAGGCGTCGCTTCCGCAACGGCAATGAATTTTTGACGTCGGGCCGTAGCGATTTGAGTCCGATTTTCAATGCCGTATGCCGCCTGCAGTGACATTTAGTTGAATGTTTCGGTAAAAAACTAGGGGGTCAGATTACGCTTGTAAACGAAGTAAAAAAGAGTAATATGAAAAATGCTAGATATTGATCGTTAGGGCTGGGCGGGCTTATCAGGCGCAATCAGAACAAGGCAAAGTGTTGGCCGAGGTCGTTATCGGCATTCAGGGCTTTCCGATGATTTGGCTTTTTTCCGGAGGAGTTATTTATGGCTTACATCATTACCGAACACCATTTGACCGCCATCGCGGGCAAATCCACACACTTGATGGCGGAACTGGCGGACTGGATCAATAAGACATGCCCCGGCTACGAAATCGATACGCCGCACGAATACGCGCATTTTTTGGCTCAAGCCTGTCACGAGACCGACCACTTTCGAACGCTGCAAGAATATGCCTCGGGCAATGCCTATGAAGGCCGCAAGGATTTGGGCAATACGCACCAAGGCGATGGCCCCCAGTTCAAGGGACGGGGCATCTTTCAGACCACCGGGCGCGCGAATTATTCGCAACTGGGCATCAAGAAAGGCCAGGACGATTTGTTCATCAATTCCCCGGAATTGCTCGAACAGCCGGAATATGCGGTCTGGAGCGCCTGCGAGTTTTGGGCCGGCCGGCAATTGAACGATGCCGCCAATCACGCCGATAGCGACATTCTGAAGAAAAAATATGGCGGGAAGGTGCATGACGTTTCTCCGGTCGAGTTCATCAGTATTTCAATTAACGGCGGTTTAAACGGCATCAATGAACGGAAGGCGTTTTATGCGCTGGCAAAGAGCGTTCTGGTATGAATTCGGCCTGCCTTGCCGGCGTGCAGATGTTTTTTGATCGCGCAAAACAGTACCGATGAACCGTGAATTTACCGTCTTATTGAAGCAGCCGGAAAGTCCACCTGATTCGACCGGGAAGAAAATTTGGAAGGTAGTGAATGAGTTCATTAAGTCACCGATCTTTGTGTTTATGTTTGGGGCCAGCGTCGGCACGATTTACCCCGCAATTCGGGAAATGCTGACCCCTTCCGAACAACTCGAACAAATGAAAGCCCAAGAGCAGGCGCGCGCGGACGCCGCCTTGATCGCCCCGTTTTTGGCGCATTTGTCTTCCACCGAACCGGGTAAGTTTCAGGCCTCCCGAGCGGCTTTGCATGCGTTGGAGGAAGCGTCCACGGCCCAGGGAAATGGGAAAAAACGCGTGGTTTTTACCGCGGTCAATCAGGCCATTGATGCGGTGGCGATGGAAATTTGGCCGCCCACCTCGAAAACCCTGATCACGGAAGCGGAAACCGCGCGGATTGAAGCGGTTGCCCAGCTTGCCGCAACGCCGCCGACGGATTTGACCGCAGCGTATGAAAAACTGCGTAGTACGTTGGTTTATATTCAGGCCGATAAAAACGCGGCGGAACAACTGGCTAAAGCCAATGAAATCAGAAAAACATTGCGTGCAAATCTGATCATCGCGCCGGGGGTCGAGAAAATCGATACGAAAAAAATTCCGCAAAAGAATCAGGTGCGTTATTTCAATGACAGCGACAAGGAAAAAGCGGAGTTGTTGGCCGCTGTCGCCGGCAGCGTGGCAAAGTCACAGGTCTATACCGTGAAAGTGAATCTGCCCGATCAAAAGATCAAGGAAGGGACGTTGGAATTATGGCTGGGTAAAGGGGCGTAAGGCAAGCCGGCCAAACGTGCGGGTGGTCGATAGGGCGGAATAACCCGGCCCCGGCGCAGAACGGCGAAGCGCCGTAAACACGGCGCTTCTTTGGCTGTCGGGAGGAAAAAATTACTTGCCCAGCAGGGCGCTCACTTCTTCCCGGTTGATTACTTCTTTTTCTTGCAGCAGTTTGGCCAGCTTTTCGAGCATGGGGCGGTTCGCGGTCAGGATTTCGCGTGCCCGGCTTTCACCTTCCTCGACCAGCATCTTGATTTCGGCGTCGATCAGGCTTGCGGTAATGTCGCTGTAGTTGCGGTATTCGGAGACTTCGGTTTCCAAAAACTGCAACTGCTGGCGCTTGCCGTAAACCAAGGGGCCGAGTTTTTTGCTCATGCCGAGGCTGCAGACCATGTTGCGCGCGATTTCAGTCGCTTTTTCGAGGTCGTTTTGCGCGCCGGTCGAAATGCTGCCCAAAATCGTTTCCTCGGCGATACGGCCGCCAAGCAGGATCGCAATCTGGTCTTTCAGTTCGTCTTCGGTCGAGAGGAATTTCTCCTCGACCGGCAACTGCAGGGTAAATCCCAAGGCCGACACGCCACGCGGAATGATCGAAATCTTATGCACCGGCTGGCCGGTTGGGACGATTTCGGCGACCAGGGCGTGTCCGGCCTCATGGTAGGCGACGCGGCGCTTTTCCTCGGTATTCAGCACGCGGTTTTTCTTTTCGGGACCGGCCAGAATTCGATCGATCGCGGCTTCGAAATCCTGCATTTCGACCTGCTTATGGCCGTTGCGGGTCGCCATAATCGCGGCTTCGTTCGCGATATTGGCGAGGTCCGCGCCGACCAGGCCGGGGGTGCGCTTGGCGACCACCGAAATATCGATGTCCTTCGCGAGTGGCATGGTGTGCGTGTGCAACTTCAGGATTTCGATCCGGTCCCGCAAGTCGGGCTTGTCGACGACGATCTGACGATCGAAACGGCCCGAGCGGAGCAGGGCCTTGTCGAGGATCTCCGGGCGGTTGGTCGCCGCCATCACGACCACGCCGACGGAGGTATCGAAACCGTCCAACTCGGTCAGTAGTTGGTTCAAGGTTTGTTCGCGCTCGTCATGGCCGCCCATCACGGCCGGGCCGCCGCGTGAGCGGCCGATCGCATCGAGTTCGTCGATGAAAATGATGCACGGCGCCTTGCTGCGCGCCTGCTCGAATAATTCGCGCACGCGCGCCGCGCCGACGCCGACGAACAGTTCGATAAATTCGGACGCGCTGATGTTAAAGAATGGCACCCCGGCCTCGCCGGAGACCGCGCGCGCGAGCAAGGTTTTGCCGGTGCCGGGCAGGCCGACCAGCAGCACGCCTTTCGGCATGCGTCCGCCGAGTTTCTGAATCTTTTCCGGATTTTTCAGGAAGTCGATCGATTCGCCGAGCTCCTGCTTGGCGCTGTCCGCGCCGGCCACGTCCTTGAAGGTGATTTTCGGCTGCGTGTCCTGATGGATGCGGGCTTTGTTGCCGATGTTCAGAAACGACTGCGGACCGGCCGCGGTCGTGCGGCGCAGCAGCCAGGACCAGATGAACACGAAGATGAAGATCGGAATGACCCAGTTGAAGATCAGGTTGGACAACCAGTTGTCGCCGCTTCTGACCACGAAGTCGACCTTGTTTTTCGCCAGCATTTCGGCCAGATCGGTTTGCCAGAGCGGCACGGTCATAAACGGTTTACCGGTACTCTTGCCGCTTTCGGGCTTGGTCACGCCGCTGATGTAATGCTCGGAGACGACCACTTTGTCGACCTTGCCTTCCTGTACCAAGGTCAGAAACTGACTGAACGGCATTTCGCCCTGGCGGATTTCCTGCAGGTTGTTGATCGCGAGCAGAAGTAGGATGAAGCCGAGCGCAAAAAGGATGATTTTTTTTTGTTTCGGATTGATATCCGGCCCCTTATGAAGATCGACCGGCTGCTTTGATGGGGTTAAAAAGCTCAAGGCGCGCGCCCACAGATTTTTTAGCACGTTTAAAAACTGACTGAAAAGCGAGGTAAGCAATTTGACAAGATCATTTTCAGGCTTTTCCATGAGGTATCCTAAAGTGGGTTATTTTTTGTCCTGGGAAGAAGCGGCATAAGCCTACACGGCGCATCAGATAGGCTCTATTTACGGGATCACGGCTGAATGCGCGGCTTTGGAAAAGCCTAAGCTCGAATCTTTTCACTTGCCTCCCAATATCGCCGCGACTTCCTCATAGCAAATCGTATTCTTATCCGCCGCGAGAATGTATCCCGCCAATTTGGAAACGGCTCGCCAGTTATGATAATCATTTATGAAGTTGAATGCCACCTGGTGTAAGTGCTTCAATTTTCGCTCGCGCTCCTGAGGATCGGCGGAATAGCTTCGCATATAATCACCGACCAGCGCGAGATCGAACGCACCACCGTAATTTGCAAGCGCGGGCGGGTCGACCAAACGGTGTGTAAAGATTTCGCCATCGGTTTCGGCGACAAATTTGGCTTCCGCCAGGGAGCCTGCCAGCAGATTAATCACGTCGGCTTCAAAGGCGTTTAGCAAATCGTCCTGGGTCTGAATCCAGTCCTGGCCGGTTTCCATCGGCGGATGGTGTAGGCCGTTCAGGTCTGCCGGCAGCGCATGCAGCAAGCGCCCGCCTTCGATGCAGGCGATATAGTTTTCATACGCGGCTTGAAAATCCGCGCCGCCGGCGGCCGTGCCCGCGACATTGAATCTCAGGCTGAACAAGTGCGGAGGAATTTCGCGCGCCCGATTGATCAAATAAATCGCGGCGGCATGACCGGCTTCATGAAAGGCGACGCAGCGCCTGCGTGTTTCCGGCGTATAGGCGTCGGCATTGTTGATATGTTGATTGCGTCTCATTGTGTGCCCCGTTGCGTAATGCGGATGGATTGAAAAATGTCCTGCGTTCAGGAAGAGTCGGTATCCAAATGCCAATAACGGCATTGGTTACTAATTTCTTGTTCGGCTTCAAGCCAGTCGTCCAGTTCATGTCCACTTGCAAAACCTCTTCGTTCCGCTTTAAAGAAGGCACGTTCCTCGACCATCAGCCTGAATTTGACCGGGTCCATCCCTCCGGTAGCATCACAATTCACGTCGTTATGGGCTGTAGTCATAGGGCTTCCTTCAATTCTCGAAAGGATAATCAGTTATCCATGCTATCAGCGAGCAGGGCGGCCCGACAATTCGTACAAATACCTATATCGATTTTGATCCTCTTCGGATAAACCGAGGTCTCATCCTGAAGTGGACGGAGTCCCTGACCTGCTTTTTAACATATACTTGTTAATGTTTTATAAACGCCGACTGACACTCGTGTTGACGCGACTCGGGCGAGCGCCGAATCATCGCTGGCGTCTTGACCGTGGTGACATTGAAAAAAATATCACTGATTAGTTACGCTAGAAGCGATGAGTTTTGGTAGAATGTTAATATAATTTTAAGCATAAGATTTGCAGGCGGCATTTTGCTAACTTAACGCGCGAATTTCGTTCATGAAACCTGAAAACAATCTTTCAAAGGCAGCCGAGCTCTGCGGCACTGTGCAGGAAGAGGAGGCTGAGCGGTTAGACCGCTTGGCTGCCCTACAGGGAAACTTGCGGGCGGCCGAGGACAAGATCCGGCTACTGGAGCAAAAACTGGTCGAGCAGACCGAGGAACTGACCACAAGTCATCTGGCCCTGCAGCAAAATATCGAGGCGCTGAAGCAATCGAAGAAACGCTTGCGGGAACGGGAAGCTCGGCTCAACTCGATTTTCAATGCGGCGGCCGAAGGCATCATTACGATAGACCGGAAAGGCAACGTGGTGAACGCCAATACGGCGGTCAATGCGATACTCGGCTTCACCGAGGCAGAACTGGTCGGCCACAATATCAAGATGCTGATGCCGGCCGCGCATGCGGTACAACACGATCAATACCTGCAAAATTATTTCGATACCGGAATTTCCAAAATCATCGGCAGTGTGCGAGAAGTCGAGGGCCTGCACAAAGGCGGCTGGATGGTGCCGCTGGATTTGTCGGTCGCCGAATTTTTTATCGACGGCGAGATTTTTTTTACCGGCATCATCCGCGATACCAGCCAACGCAAGCTCCAGGAGCAGGAAAACCGCAAACATCTGGAAGAACTCGCGCACGTGACCCGTCTGGGCTTGATGGGCGAAATGGCGTCGGGCATCGCCCATGAGGTCAATCAACCGTTGACCGCGATCGTCGCCTATACCGAGGTCAGCGTAAACCTGCTGAAGTTGCCGAATCTCGATCCGGCGAAATTGGCCGGCATTCTGGCCAAAACCCATCAACAGGCGTTGCGCGCGGGCCAGATCATCCATCGGATGCGCGATTTTGTCCGTTCGAAAACCACCAATCGGGCGACCGTCTGCATCAATCAATTGATCAGGGACAGCATCGGCCTTTGCGCGACCGAAATCAAATTGCAAAACATCCTCTTTTGTCTCGAATTGGCGGAGGACTTACCGTTGGTCTATATCAATGAAGTCCAAATAGAGCAGGTGTTGTTGAATTTGCTCAGAAATGCGATCGAGGCGATGCAGGATATGCCGTCGGACCACCACCGCCGTCTGGTTGTCCGTACGCAGTTGGACCGCCGCCAAAGTGTCGAGATCTCGGTCAAGGATAACGGGACGGGGATTTCCGAAGCCGACCGCGGCAAAATCATGACGCCTTTTTACACGACCAAAAAAAACGGTATGGGCATGGGGCTGTCGATTAGCCGTTCCCTGGTCGAGGCTCATCATGGGGCGCTGCGCTTCAACAGCCAGGCCGGAAAAGGCTGTACCTTTTATGTCACCTTGCCGTCGAAGGAGCAAATGCATGAGCTTTGAACACAGCGATGCGATCGTATACCTGGTGGACGATGAATTCGCGATTCGCGATTCATTGACCTTATTGATCGAATCTTCCGGATTCAACATTCAAAGTTTTGAATCCGCGCAAGAATTTTTAGACAGCTACGATCCCGAACGGCCGAGTTGCCTGCTGTTGGACGTGCGCATGCCGACGATGAGCGGTCTGGAATTGCAAGATGAGCTTTGCAAACGCGACATCAGTCTCCCGATCATTTTCATCAGCGGCCATGCCGAAGTGGCCGATTCCGCGAAGGCGTTCCGGGCGGGGGCGATCGATTTTCTCGAAAAACCTTTCGAAAACAATGTGTTGCTTGAGCGAATCGAGGAAGGCCTTGGCAAGGACAGGTACGCCCGGAGCCAGCAGGCCTTGAGGGATCTGATTCAGCACCGCCTGGAGCAATTGACGCCGCGCGAAATGGAGGTCCTGCGACTGATCATCAGCAGTCATTCGAACAAGGAGTCGGCGAAAATATTGAAGGTCAGCAACCGCACCATCGATGCGCACCGGGCGCGCATCATGGAAAAATTACAGGCCGAAAGTCTTGCGGAATTGATGAAGATGGCGATGCATTGCGATTTGTTGTGACGGCCGCCAAACCCTAAATTTCGACCATTTTGTTCAAATCAAACCCCCGCACCGTCTTGAGGCCGGTATAGCCGCGCGGATTGCACAGAATCCGGGTGCCGGCGATCCGGTAATCGACCAGGCAATGCGTGTGGCCGTGGAACCAGGCGGCGATCTCGTGGCGATGCATCAACGCTTTCAGATCATTGCAGTAGGCCAGTTTCCTGAGCGCGCTCGGGGTCTCGTTCCAGCTCCATTCCGACGGCGCATGATGCGTCACTATGACCGTTTTTCCGGAAAACGGTCGCGCCAGTTCGTTTTCGAGCCATGCCTTCGACTGCTGGTGGAGCCGGGTAAACGCGTCCGCATCCAGCGCCTTGCCGTCGAAGCGGATTTTTTTGAAATCGTTCAGCGACTCGCTGAGCGAGTCGGTTTTTTCCCGGCCTTCGGCATAGAGATCGGCCCACAGCGTGCAGCCCAAAAAGCGCACCCGCCCGAAAATGAAGCGCCGGTTTTCGAGAAACTGTACGTTCGAGTCCCGACATTGCTCGCGGATCAACAGCAAGGCCTCGCGATATTCATGGGTGTAAAATTCATGATTGCCGGCCACATAGATGACCGGTTTGCCGAAGGATTTCAGCCAGGCGACGCCCTGATCGCAAATGCCGATGTCGCCGGCCGCGATGATCAGATCGGCATCGTTGTCCGGCATTTCGAGTTTGCCGAATTCCAGATGGATGTCAGAAAAATAATTGATCCGCACGATTTCACTCTGCCCTTGACACGCTCTCGGCGTATAATATAGAACACGATTTTAAATTAGCCATCCCTTATTCAAAGTTTAGTCTATGTCCATCAGTCTTAGAAAAATCACGCATCAGGTTTCGGTCGGCGGCGTCAAAGTGGGCGGCGGCGCGCCGATCGTCGTGCAATCGATGACCAACACCGATACCGCCGATGTCACCGCCACGGTCAATCAAATCATCGAATTGTCCGAGGCCGGATCCGAAATCGTAAGAGTGACCGTCAATACCGAAGAGGCGGCGAAGGCGGTTGCGGAGATTCGCAATCAGTTGGACAAGAAAGGCCATGCGGTGCCGATCGTCGGCGATTTTCATTTCAACGGCCACCGCCTGCTCGAAAAATACCCGGATTGCGCGGCCGCGCTCGACAAATACCGGATCAATCCCGGCAACGTCGGCCGCGGCAAAAGCCGCGATCCGCAGTTTCAACAAATGGTCGAATTCGCCTGCCAGTACAACAAACCGGTCCGTATCGGCGTGAACGGCGGCAGTCTGGACCCGGCGGTGCTGGCCCGGCTTCTCGACGAGAACCGGGAACTGCCGAACCCCGAACCGTTGGCCGCGGTGACCCGCAAGGCGATCGTGATGTCCGCGCTCGAAAGCGCCGCCAAGGCCGAGGAAATCGGTCTCGGCAAGGATCAGATCATCCTCTCCTGCAAAATCAGTAACGTGCAGGATTTGATTCGCATCTATCAGGATTTGTCGAGCCGTTGCGACTACGCGTTGCATCTGGGGCTGACCGAAGCGGGCATGGGCTCGAAAGGCATCGTCGCCTCGTCCGCCGCCTTGTCGGTGCTGATGCAGCAAGGCATCGGCGATACGATCCGAATTTCGTTGACGCCGGAGCCCGGCGCGTCCAGGACCCAGGAAGTGATCGTCGCGCAGGAAATCCTGCAGACGATGGGCTTCCGCTCGTTCACGCCGATGGTGATTTCCTGCCCCGGCTGCGGCCGCACGACCAGCGATTATTTCCAGAAGCTGGCGCTCGAGATCCAGACCTATCTGCGTGACCAGATGCCGGTCTGGCGCACCCAATATCCGGGCGTCGAGGCCATGGAAGTCGCGGTGATGGGCTGCGTGGTCAACGGCCCCGGCGAAAGCAAGAACGCCAACATCGGCATCAGCCTGCCCGGCACCGGCGAGTCGCCGGTCGCGCCGGTCTATGAGGACGGCGAAAAAACGGTCACCTTGAAAGGCGACCGTATCGCCGAGGAATTCCAGGCGATCGTTGAGCGTTATATCGAATCGCACTACGGCGAAAAGGCCAGCGCTTAGTTTGTCGCCCTCGTTCCGGTGGGTCGCGTCGGAACGAGGGTAAGGCGCTCGCCGCAGCCTTTCGGCCATCCCTCCGGCGACGCTCCTTCTCCGCTCAGCCTTTCTTCTTATGTCCAAGCTGACTCACATATTTTCCGATTGGAAGTTTTGGAAGAAATGGAAACTGCAAACGCAGCATCCGTTTTCGAATCTACAGGATTACACCAGCAGGATCCTCAGCCCTGGCGTTGACGTTGACGCGGAACAAGCGATCAGCAGCATTCACGCCAGCGTGCCGCCGCCGGTATTCTGGCTGCTGGGCAAGACCCAAAGCGGTAAAAGCGCGATCATCCGGACGCTGACCCATGCCACCGCCGCGGAAGTCGGTAACGGCTTCAAACCCTGCACCCAGACCGCGATGTTCTTCGATTACCCGGATCCGGAAACCGCGTTTCTGCGCTTCCTGGATACGCGCGGCCTGTCCGAAGCCGGCTATGACGCCAGCGCCGACATGGCCTGGAGCGAACAGCAGGCGCATCTGTTGCTCGTGGTCGTGAAGGCGATGGATCAGCAACTGGAGGCATTGTCGGCGGCGCTCAAACAGATTCGCAAGGCGCATCCGAACTGGCCGCTGATCGTCGTGCAAACGACCCTGCATGAAGGTTATCCGACCCGGGCGATGGAGCACCTGACGCCTTACCCTTTCGCGGCAGGGCAGGTCGGTCACGCGGTACCCTACGATTTGCGCTGCTCGCTGTTGAAACAGCGCGAGGTTTTTGCCGGTCTGGACGCCCGTTTCGTGGCGATCGATTTTACCCAGCCCGAGGACGGCTACGCGCCGGCCGATTATGGCGTCGATGAACTCTGGCGCGCGCTCGAAACCGCGCTGCCGCTCGGCCTGCGCGCGATGCTCGATGTCGGCCGGATCAACGATGTCTATGCACAGGCGGCGCATGCGCATATCGTCAGCTACGCGATCCTGGCGGGCTGCGCGGCCGCGATACCGTTGCCGCTCGCGAGCTTGAGCACGGTCGTGATCTTGCAAGGCAAGATGTGTCACAGTATCGCCAGCATCTACGGCTTGCCGTTGACCCGGCAAAGCCTCGGCGAAATCGTCAGCGCGATCGGTCTGGGCGTGCTCTCGGGCATGGGTGGGCGAGAGCTGTTGAAACTGGTGCCCTATTACGGACAAACGCTGGCGGCGGGCATGGCCGGCTTGTACACCGCGGCGGTCAGTTATGGGCTCGGCAAGACCTTGTGCTTTTATTTTGCCGAGACCCAGCAAGGCAAGGCCTTGAGTGCCGAGACGCTGAATGCGATGTTCAAGCAGGAATTCATGCGCGGCGGCGAGTTGCTGCGTGATGCGGTCAAACGCAAGCCAACACCGGCGTCATGAAAAAGTCGGCGCTTTTGATCGTCCTGCTCGTCCTGGTGTTGTCGCCTTGGTTGGCGCTGTTGATCGTCGGCGGCGTCTGGCTCTGGCAACAGCATTATCTCGTGATCGCCGCGCCGGTTTTAGTGTCATCCTACGGCATCGCCTGGATCCTTGGTCAAAAACTGCAACAGGACGAGCCGTTGCCACCGGCGTTGCCGAGTGTCGATCCCGACGACCGCTGGTCGCCGGCCGCCCGGGAGATTTGGGGCAAGATCGACGCCCTGGCGGGGACGTTGGATCCCGCCGACTACCCGTTGACCGATACGGCGCCGCTCGCGGCCTTGGCCAAGCGGGTGATCGCCGAAGTCGCGGCGCATTTCAAGCCCGAAGCCGGCCGCGCCGAACTCGATGTGCCGCTGCGCAACATCCTGTTCATCGTCGAGCAGGTCTGCCGGGATATGCGCGAGCTGCTGGATCAAAAAGTGCCGTTTAGCCATCTGATCACGATTCAGGAGGGCTTGCAGCTCTGGCGCTGGAAGGAAAAATTCACCCAGGTCAATTATCTGCGCCGCACGCTCGCGATGGCCGCATCGCCTTTGATCGCGATTCCGACCGAACTCGGCCAGTTTTTTTCCGGCAAATTGGCCAATTATCCGAAAGGCCTGCTGGAGCGCTGGCTGTTGCAGACATTGGTCAAAAAGATCGGTTATTATGCGATTGCGCTCTATAGTGGCCATCTGCTGCCGCCTGCCGTCTCGACGACCGCGCCGGAGCCGGAACCCAATGCCCTCGCCAAGCGTCCCCTCCGCGTGCTGATCGCCGGCCAGACCAAAGCCGGCAAGTCCAGTCTGATCAACGGCTTGCTTGGAGAATTCAGAACCACGGTTGATGTGCTGCCGGTCGCCGATCAATTGCGGCTTTACAAACTTCAGCATCCGGACATGGACGATGTATTGCTTTATGACAGTCCGGGTTACAACGAGAATGCTTGCTGGTTTCAACAAGGAGACCTGCAACTCGGCGATTTCGATCTGGTGATCGTGGTCTGCTCGGCGCTGCATGCCGGCCGTTCCGCCGATGCTCGCTTTCTCGGCGCGGTGCGCGATTGGTTCGGCACGCATCTTGAACGGCGCATGCCGCCGGTGTTGGCGGTCGTCAGTCATATCGATCAATTGCGCCCGTTCCGGGAATGGAACCCGCCCTATGACATCGAAAATCCTGACGGCAGCAAAGCCAAAAACATCCGCGAGGCCGTCGAAACGGTCGCGCAGTCCTTGCAACTCGCGCGCGCGGATTGTGTGCCGGCCTGCTTGTCCAGTCCCGCCGTTTGTTACAACATCGAAGCGGTCCTGGCCGGCATGGTGAACAAACTGCCGGAGAGTTTACGGGCGCAATATCTTCGCACCTTGTCCGAAGGCCAGCGCAAGGAAAAAATTATGCTGCTGCTGGGGCAATTCGGGATACGACGGGGCCAGGCGTGAATCTATTTTTGGCAAAGGCGATCAATTCCATGATCAGAAAGCTCGTTTGCTGTTTCTGCCTTGTTGTCGCGCTTAGCGCACAGGCGCAAGAGACCGACTATGGAGATGATTTATATGGCCAAATCGAGTCGCTGAAAAATCAGATGGCTATTCAGATCGTCGGCCTGGATAACATTGTCGATGAACCGAAAGTACGTGCGCGGCAGTCTGGAACAGCAGCTCGAGAAAGCATTGGCATCCTACAATCACGTGATCAGTAGGGATCTCAAAGGCAAGATCGAAAAAATTGTGATTATCAATAGGAAGCAAAAAACCGACAACGGCCATATTGTATTGCCGACCCGTACCGAAGGCGGACACTTATTGGTCTCGCTGGCCGTTTCGGGCAGCGGCGCCTATTGGGAAACGGTCGAAATGATCATCGATACCGGTGCGGATGTGATCGTGCTGCCGGCCTCGATGATCGCCAAACTCGGGATTGACGAGGGCACGCTGGCGCCGCGGATCATGCAGACCGCAAACGGCAAGGCGGACGCCAAGATCGGCAAATTGCAGGGCGTCAGGATAGAAGGTGAAATTCTCGAAGACGTGGACGTGGCTTTTGTTGACGACGCGTTGTTGAGCAACAAAGGTTTGTTGGGGATGAGTGCGCTAGGACGCTACAAACTGGTCATCGATAATGAATCCCGGTTGGTCACGTTGATTAAGAAATAGCGGAGCGCATGCCCACCGTTAATTTATAAACCCCCGTTTACACAAAATTCAGGACACCCTCTTGACGCTCACGCCTCGCTGTCCCGACGTAACCTTCGGCCTTGAGTTCGACACCCCAGCGATAGCCCGACAGACTGCCCCACGCGATGACAGGGCATCGCTACCGCCAAGGTGTTGGCCGCGCCGGCCGAAGCTACCGCCCGCACTCCGAGTCTTGCTTTCAAAATTCTAAACGAGATCCCGTCTATTCTAAAGTTCAAACAGATTCAGCCGTCACAACCCGGTTGCGTCCCTCCCGTTTCGCTCGATAAAGCGCTTTATCCGCTTCATTGAGCAATCGCAATGCATTCAGTTCATTCCTGGGTACGCAACAGGCGACACCCGCGCTGATGGTAATCCTTTGTGTTGCATCGAATTCGATATCAAGATCATAGACTCCCTGTCTGATCGACTCTGCGAGATGATACGCCGCGTTGCAGGAAGTATTTCCCAGAATCAACACGAATTCTTCCCCGCCATAGCGTGCTGCAAGGTCTTCGGCCCTATTGGAGAATTTCTTCAAGACATCGGCCACCTCAATCAGGCATTGATCTCCCACGGGATGCCCGAACTTATCGTTATATTGCTTGAAATAATCGATGTCCAGCATCACCAGGCTGAGTGGTTGCTGATTGCGCAGGCTGCGCCGCCACTCCTTATCCAGAACTTCGGTAAAATGCAGCCGATTCGAAAGCCCGGTCATCGGATCATGCAGGGCCTGGAATTGGATGCGCTCCTCAATCAATTTGCGTTCGGTGATATTTTGATGAGAAATCACCAGCAAGGACGGCATGCTGCATTGTAGCGGAGTCACGCGCATCATGAACCAGCGTTTCGTATCCGGACTATGGCAAGGGTATTCACAGTAGAATGATGCGCGGCGCCCGCATGACACCTCCCGGATGCCGATGGCGACTTCCGCCGCCAGACTGTCGCCGGCCGCCGCGCTCAGCGCGCAAACATCCAAATAATTGCCGCTGGTGGCCGACTCGACCGGCAAGTCATTGTTCACGCCGAATTGTTGCCAGGCCCGGTTGACGTAGATGAGTGTACCGTCCTGATGGATCACCGCGATTTCCTGATCAAGAGAATCCAGCACTGCCTTGTAAATATCGTTTAAATCTCGCACGGTCACAATCCGGGTTTGCTGCAAAAACGGGGGTATCGATCAAACCCGCCACTGACGGTTTCTGGTCATACTGATCGGTTTTCCGCGACAGTCCGGTTTCTGCCTGTGGTTGGGCAAAACTGACGCCGCCTTGACGCCGCGTTTTACCTGGGAGGTCGCCAATCAGTATAGTGCAAGCCATGCCCCACCGCCTCCGAACTGCGACTCTGGCGCCGGTGTTGATAGAGCAGGGTTCGGGCATGTCAAAAAGCAGTGCTGAAAATACACGGATCGGATTTTAAACCCTTTATAAAGCATGGAAATTCGTCTACCTTATGTATCAGGAGGCATGTTGGATTTTCGGAATTGGACTCTGCCCTTTGTCATACCTTGCCAAAATCTTAATGGATTAACAAAATGTTCCCCGGCATTTCCTGATGCACTGCGAAGCTGGCAATCAGACTTTCTCGGTAAAAATGCCTACCCATTGATTGCCAGGCTTTTGCCAATAAAATTTAAGGGAATTGATGGTTGGGTTTTGCTTGCAACAGACATTAAAAAATCCATTTTTCTGTTGCAATCAGCACCGATCAATACCCCCTAAGCCTTCTCCGCAAACGTGCGGCTAATGAACGGATTTTAACGAAATCAAACTATTTGAAGTTAGAGATCACTAGCGATTTGCTAAATATGTCAGCTATTAAACGCTTTTGTATGTATGGCCTCGTCTTCGCCACGTGGGCTGCCTTGACCGCTGTCATCGGCAGTTTGGAATATCAGCTTGAGTTGCAAAAAGTCGAATCGACCTTCAATCAACGGGTCGTGCGCTTATATGAAAGCATCGAGCGTATTTCCCGCGACAACGAAGCGATTTTGGAGGGATTTTCGGCTTTTCTGGGCGCCATCGATTATGTCGACAGGGACAGCGCGTCCCGTTATACGCGCCAAGTCCTGGCCAGCTATCCGCATGTTTATCAGCTTGCCGTCGTGCTGGATGTAAAACGCAACGACCTGGAGACGTTCATCGCAAGACAACGGCAAACCTGGTTTCCCAAATTCAAGGTCAAAGCCTTCAATTTCAGCACCGGCCATGCAGCGAAACTGAATAAAAAGAAGCCAAAATTCCAGCCGATCATCTTTATCGAACCGGTATCGCCCGAATCCCGGCGGGAAATCGGGGCGGATATCGACTCGGATCCGATTTTGCGTGAAGCCTTGAATCAATCGATAAAATTGCAGTCCGCGGCGGCCACCCTCCCTTTCAGTCACGCTTCCGGTCCACGTGAATATGCGTTGTTTCATCCCGTTCCGGATGCGCCTAAAGGATCGCAGGTCAAGCGCAAGCGGGCGTTCGCCCTGTTGGAGGTGAATGTCGGCGCCATTCGGAAAGAACTCGAACCCTTGACGACGGATCATCTTGACTTACTTGTGTATCATGCGGACTATCCGAGTGACGAACCCAACGCTTTGTTGTTTCGGATCGAGGCGTCCGCGCCGACGCCTTTGGAAGCAAAATTATTTCCCAAACTGAGCGCCGAGAGAAAGCTGGAACGTCCAGGTCGGCCTTTCGCTCTGAAGGCAAACAAGCAGTTGCGATGGTCTGACTTTGACTTGCCCCTGCTGGTCGCGACAGGCAGCGCCGCGCTCCTGACTTTAGCGCTTTTGCTGCTTTTTTTGTCCAATCACTTCAGGCGGGAAGAGCACAGAAAAAGCGCCGAAAAACGCTTGCGCCATATGGCGACCCACGACGCCTTGACGGGGCTCCCCAATCGAACGCTCCTGGCGGACCGATTCAGCCTGGCATGCTCGCGGGCACACAGGCGGGGCACCCATTTTTCGGTCATGTTTCTCGATCTGAATAAATTCAAAATGGTCAACGACAACTATGGTCATGAAGTCGGCGACCAACTGCTTAAGACCCTGGGGCGCTTATTGCGGCAGTGCGTCAGAGGCGAGGACACCTTGAGCAGAATCAGCGGCGATGAATTTGTCGTACTGATGGAAGATACGTCTTACGAAAAGGCGGAGCAGGTCGTTCTGAAAATTAAAGCCAAATTGGCAAAACCGATCTGTATTGGAGGGGTCGAGCTCAGCATCAGTCTCAGCCAAGGCATTGCGGTTTATCCTAGCGATGGCACCACGATGATCGAACTGCTCAGAAAAGCGGACGCAAGAATGTACGAAGCCAAAGAGCTAACCAAAGTTCGCACGGAAGAACAGCTATTCGAGAAATAGCCGAATCCTATCCCGGCGCAACGGCGCCGCCGTTCCGAGACCTCAAAATTGCTTATTCGCGTTTTGCGTTGCGAACGTTGAGTCGCTCATGCTGGCGCCAGCCGTTCCAATAACGCCGCAATAAACGCCAGCTTCTGTTCGGTCGTAGCAAACTTTGTAATGAATCTGAGTTTGTCCGCGCCGTCGAATTTATAGACCTGCGCCTGGGTCTGAATCAACGTAATCAACTGCTCGGTGTTGATTTTCGGCTCCTTGGTAAAGACCAGACGGCCGCCGGCCGCATTCGCCTCGATCTTTTTAAGCCCCAGTTTTTGCGCATCCTGTTTCAATGTGGTCACGCTGAACAAGGTTTTGACCGGCTCGGGCAACAGGCCGAAGCGGTCGATCATTTCGACTTGCAGGTCGCGCAGTTCCTCGGGCGATTCGGCGCTGGCGATGCGTTTGTACAGCACCAGGCGGGCGTGGATATCCGGCAGATAGTCTTCGGGGATCAGCGCCGGCGATTGCAGATCGACTTCCGGGCCCATTTCGGCCGGCAGCTCCAGTTCCGGTTGTTTGCCCGATTTGAGCGCATTGACCGCGCGGTCGAGCAGTTCGGTGTACAAGGTATAGCCGATTTCCTGAATCTGGCCGCTTTGTTCGTCGCCGAGCAGTTCGCCCGCGCCGCGGATTTCGAGGTCGTGCGAGGACAGCATGAAGCCCGCGCCGAGGTCGCCGGAGGCTTCGATCGCT